>Ga0209248_10000094_pt1 | contig 30345 bp, 26 predicted proteins | sample BogFormECP04_OM1_FD_188241 | JGI IMG/M metagenome (GOLD analysis project Ga0209248, IMG submission 188241) | Bog forest soil microbial communities from Calvert Island, British Columbia, Canada - ECP04_OM1 (SPAdes) (version 2) | ecosystem: Environmental > Aquatic > Freshwater > Wetlands > Bog ... | reverse complement strand
GCGGGTTGGTAGATGTTCAGGAAGTTCTGAAATGCGTTCGGCGCGATGTGCAGTGTCTGCTTGATGTCGTCGAGGCTCTGATTGAGCGCCGTGGTGACCGACGCCAACTTGTCCGACGTGCTACCCAATGATTCCCGGTTATCAGCCACGAAGCTCTGCACGTCACCGACCACGCTGTTGATGTCAGAGACGGCGTTGCCGATCGCGTTGGGGTTCTCGGCGAGCAGCCCGGTCACCGACGCCAGGTTTCTGTTCAGCTGGCGCATTAGGTCAGTGCTGCTTTGCAGCGCGGAAACCAGTATGGACAGGTTCTTGATGGTGCTGAAAATGTCGGTGCTGTGGTCGCCGAGCGCCGAAAACGCCTGTGACAGTTTGATGATGCTGTCTCGTATGTTGGCGCCCTGGCCGCGTAGGTTGTCGGCGGCGGTGTTGATGAAAGCGCCCAGCGTGCTCACCCCGCCCGGTCGAGTGGGTTGCAGCGTCTCGGTGAGCCTTTGGAGCTGCTGACGGAAGTCGTCCCACTCGACAGGAACGGCGGTGCGCTCCTGGGGGATCACCGCGTTGTCCTGCATGACCGGGCCGCCTGTGTAGGCCGGTGTCAGCTGAATCGTCCGGGAGCTGACCAATGCCGGCGACAAAATCGCAGCCTTTGCGTCCGCGGGCACCTTGTACTTGCCGTTGAACCAGAACGTGATCTTTGCGTGTTGCGCTTGAGGCTCGATCTTGTCGACTTTGCCGACGGGGACGCCAAGAATACGCACCTCGTCGCCGGCGAAGATGCCGTTGCTGTCGGCGAAATACCCGACAACGTGTGTGCGGTCGGTATCACCTGCCGAACGGCTCGCCACGACTATTCCTGCGATCAGCAGGACCGTCAGAAGGGTCGCAAGGCCGGTCCGTACGTAACGGGTAATGATCACTGTCCACCTCCTGCAGATGCAGGCCCGGGCCGCGGTGTGATCGGTGCAGCGCCGGCCGGAGGAACGTGCGCCGCTGGCGCGCCTTCGCCCGGCGCGGGTACAAAGATCCCACCCGGTGGCGGTAGATGGGATTGCGCGTTGGGCGGCGCAGCGGCTGGTGGCCCCGGTGGCGGGCCGCCCGGCGGCGGCGCGGGCAGCGGTTCGCGGTACGGATAGCGAGGATCGCCGGGTTTACCGGTGATGGCGTCGGGAAGATTCAATTTCGGCTGGCCACCCTGGCCGGTACGGGGGTAAGGCACCGGCAGCGGCGGCGTGCCTGGCTGGCCGACCGGCGGATCGGAACGATCGGACGGCAACAACACGTTGGGGTCGAGTCCGAGGTCGGAGAACGCCGCGTCGACGAACGGCTCCAGGAACTGCCCGGGAAGCAAATTGGCGAGATAGGCCTTGAAAAACGGTCCCGACGACACCGATTCACCCAACGACATGGCAAACGAGTTGAGCTTCTTGATGGCCAACTGCGCCTGTTCTTTGCGGTTGTCCACAATCGTCAGGACTTCGTTGAGCTTGTCCAACGCGGGTTTGAGGGTCTGCCTGTTCTCGGTGATGAGTCCTCGGAGCTGCTTGCTGACACCGGAGATGTTGCCCGAAATCTGTTCTAACGCACTGCTTTGGCTCTCCAGCTGCCTCAGCAGCGCATTCGTGTTGGCGATCACGCTGATGAGCTGCTCGCTGCGCTCGGCAAGCACGCCCGTCGCCTTGCGCGCGTTGGCCAAGAGATTGCGCAGCTGTGCGTCGCGCACATCGAGGGTCTGCGAGAAGCGTGCCACGCCCTGCACGGCAACCTTCAGATCCGGCGGAGTGTCTTTGAAGGTGTCCGACAGCACGGCCAGGGAGTTGGACAATTGGTCGGTATTCAGTCCGCTGATGGTCATGGTCAGATCACCAAGCGCGTCGGGTAGCTGATAAGCGGGCCTGGTGCGGTCGACGGGGATCGCGCCGGATTGCTGGCCGGTACCACGTGGGGTGATCTCAAGGATCTTCGCGCCCAGCAGGGTTTTCGTCTTGATCGCCGCCTCGGTGCGGTCCCCGAGCCGGATATTCTTCTCGACGTTGAACTGCACCAGCACTCGGGGGCCGTCCAGCTCGATGTCGGACACCTGCCCCACCCGATACCCCGAAACCTGCACCGCCGCACCGGCAATCAGGCCGCCGGCTTCGGTGAAATACGCTGAGTAATGCTTCTTCTGATTGAAGAACGGCACCTTGTCGTAATTCATCGCTCCCAGCACCACCGCGGCAGTCAGCCCCACCCCCACCGCGGCGATCACGAAGGGATTGCGTTCGGCGAATGTCTTCATTTCGGCGTACACCTCCCGGTGTCCTGACCCGCCAACTTGATGTACACCGGCTGGCCTCCCTTGCCGTTCACCTTGAGGAGCAGGTCGCACAGGTAGAAGCTGAACCAGTCACCGTTGAGGCCTTGGCGGGAGAGGTTTTGGTAGGCATCGGGCAGTGTGTTGATCAGGTTGTCGACGTAGGCGCGGTCGGCCGCAACCAGACCCGCGGTCCGATCGGTTTCATGGACCACTTTGGTAATGGGTGGGCGCGCCTGGGCGAGCAGGTCGGCGATCGAGGCGGCGGCGGCATTGCCATATGCCACCGAGTTGCTGATGTCCTGCTTGCGACCCGCAAGCGTTGACACTAGCTGCGAGAGCGAGTCGACGGCTTTGGCGAACTGGGTGCTCTGATCCCCGAGTGACCCCAGCACGCTGTCCAGGTTGCCGATGACCTGTCCGATCAGTTGATCGCGGTCCGCGAGGGTGTTCGTCAAGGCCGCGGTGTGGGTAAAAAACGAGCTGATGGTGTCGCCCTCACCTTCGAAGGCTTTGATCAACTGACCGGACAGCGCGTTGACCTGGTTAGGATCCAGCGCACGGAACAACGGCCGGAAGCCACCGATGAGCGCATCTAGGTCCAGCGCCGGCGAGGTGTTGGACGGCGGAATGGTGTCACCGGGTTTGAGTTTCGTGGTAGCGCCCGCACCTTCCTCCAGCGCGAGGTAACGGCCTCCGATCAGGTCGTCGTAGCGGATCACGGCCCGGCTGCCCTGCGTGAGCACCACTGAGTTGTCAGCGCTGAACTGCACCACCACCGTCGTGTCGGGTTGAACGGTGATCTTGTTGACCTTGCCGACCTCAACACCGGCGATCCGCACAAACTGGCCGTCCTGCAGACCGCTGACGTTGGTGAAGTCGGCGTTGTAGGTCTTCGCGGACTCGAAGCGCAATCGGGCGAATACCGCGAACAACGCGAAGGTGCCGAATAAGCACACCACCGTGAAGACGGCGAGGCGCCAAACGGCGCCAGCCAGATTATCTTTCACCGGTGTGACCCTCTCGTGGCGTGCGTGCTGGGACGATGACCGATCAAGGTGATGGCGCCGCCTCGTGTGGCAGAAACGGCGTCGGGGTGGGCTGCACCGATGCCGGCACCGGAACTACGAACGGCTCCGATCCTGGCGGCGGGGGGCCGGGTTCGCGCGGCGCACCCGGCGGTGGCGCCGGCGGAAGCCCTGGGTATAGCGGCGTTCCATCAGGCGCATATTGAGGTGCCCCGTAGGGCGGTGCTCCCGGATACGGGATTGGGCCGGGCGCAGGACCGCCCGGGTACCGGATGCTGGGGGGTTTGGGAGTCCCCCGGGTCACCGGGAAGTAGTCGGCGTAGCCCGGGAAGCCGATGCCTGGGTTGGGCCGCACGTCGACTCCGGTGCCCCAGCCGGTGTCGGTGACCAGGTAGCGCTGCGGAAAATCCTTCGCGACGTCCGGCAATGATCCACAGCTCGGTTTGCCGCCTGGCCCCCCCTTGGCGCCGATGATCGGCAGATTATCGGGATACCTGTACGGATCCTTGCCGAACAGCAGGCCGCTGTCCAAGACCAGTGATTTCCCGGTGGTGCCTCCGCCGATCTCATAAAGGCCGTTATCCAGGGTCGTCTTCCCGCCGACGAGCATGCACGTCAGTTCCGGGTTGTATTTCATCAGCAACCGCGTCGTGGGCTCCAGCACGTTGATGGCGTGCACAAGGTTGTCCCTATTTGGGCCAAGCAGGTTGATCCCGCTACGCGACAAGCCGATGACGCTGGTCAATAAGGAATCCAAACCCGCCGCATTGCTGGTGATCGTGGTGCTCGTCGTGCTCGCGGCGTCGAGCACGGTGAGAAGGTTGTGCGCCGCAGCGCTGTAGGTGTCGGAAAAACCCTTGAGCGATCGCCAATCGGTCCGCACCGTCTTGGCGCGCGGATTGAGCGCCATCAACACCTGGTTGGCGCTTGTGGTGGCCTCTCCGATCGCGGGGCCTTGTCCGCGCAGTCCTTCGCCGAGCGCCGACAGAACCGCGTTGAGCTTCGCTGGATCGATTGTGTGCAAGACGTTGGTCAGGTTCTGAAATACGGTGTTGACCTCGGTGCTGACGTTCTGTGATTGGATCACCTCACCTGCGGCCAACCGCTTTGGGCTCGGATCGCTGGGGTAGATCAGGTCGACGTACTTGGCCCCGAACGCCGTGGTGGCCCGGATGCGGGCGCGCACGTTGGCAGGGATGTGTTTGATTTGATCCGGATCGATCTCCAGCTTCAAGCTGACCGGTTCGTTGCCGCCGTGGATGGCGCTGACCTGCCCAACCTGAACTCCGCGCATCTTGACCTTCGCGCCGGGTTCCATCACCAGACCGGAACGATCCGAGCTCAAGGTGACCGGAACGTAAGAGCGAAACGTCCCGGCGAACAACGCCGATGACACGAAGATGATCGTGGCGATGACTGCAAACAGCATCAGCGTCCACAACGCGGGAGGCACGCGGCCTTCACTCCGGGAGGATTCCATCGCGGTTATCCCGACAGGTGAAAGTTGCCGGACTGGCGGTAGATGGCCAGCGAGACGAACACGGTGACAAAAACGGCTGCGATCAAGGATGTGCGGACCGCGCGGCCGACGGCCTCGCCGACGCCGGCGGGTCCGCCGGAGGCGGTGAAGCCGTAGTAGGTGTGCACCAGCATCACCACAATGGCCATGCAGATTGCCTGCAGGAACGAACAGATCAGGTCAAGCGGATTCAGGAAGGTGTTGAAGTAGTGGTCGTAGACGCCGGTTGACTGTCCGTACACGAACGTGACGCCAAACCGTGTGGCCAGAAAGGCCATCAACACCGCGACGCAGTAGAGCGGAATCACCACAATGATCCCAGCTAGCACCCGGCTGGACGCCAGGTAGGCGACCGAACGGATGCCCATCACCTCAAGGGCGTCGATCTCTTCGCTGATCCGCATGGCGCCTAGTTGCGCAGTGGCGCCAGCGCCGATGGTGGCGGCCAGACCGATACCGGCGACCAAGGGCGAGACCAGACGCACATTGAGAAACGCCGAGGTGAAACCGGCCAACGCCTCTACCCCGATCTGGGCGAGCTGGTTGTATGCCTGCACCGCGATCAGTGAGCCGGCGGACAACGTCAGGAAGCCGACAACGACGACGGTACCGCCGATTACCGCCAGCGCGCCGGTGCCCAGACTCATCTGCGCGACCAGCCGCACCACCTCAAACCTGTAGTGCACGACCGCGTCCGAGATCCCTCTGATGGTTTGGCCGTAGAACTGGGTCTGCCGGCCGATCCGGTTCCAGCCCTCGGTCAAGGCACCAACCGTGCGGTCTAGGCGGGGGTGCAGCGTGCTTGGGGCGGCTTGGATCACATCGTCGCCTTCAGCGAAACGGCTGTGGCGATCACGTTGATCACGAACAGCGCCATGAAGGTGTACACCACGGTCTCGTTGACGGCGTTACCGACGCCCTGCGCGCCGCCGCCGACCGAGATGCCCTTGTAGCAGGCGATGAGGCTCGCGGTCAGTCCGAATATTGCGGCCTTGGCCAAGTTGGTGATGACTTCCGGGGTCCCGACCAGCAGCGTCAGTCCGGCGGCGAACGCGCCCGGAGTTACGTGCTGGAACAACACCGAAAAGAAAAAGCCGCCGATGATCGCGACCAGGGTCACCACCGAGGTCAGCATCAACGAGACCACCGTGGCCGCCAGCACCCGCGGAACCACCAGCGCCTGGATCGGGTTGATGCCGAGCACCCGCAGCGCATCGATCTCCTCACGGATCGTCCGAGCTCCGAGGTCGGCACACATCGCTGTGGCGGCGGCTCCCGCGATCACCAGCACCGTCACCACCGGACCGATCTGGGTGACCGCGCCCAGGGCGGCGCCACTTCCCGAGAAGTCGGCGGCCCCGATCTCGAGCAGCAGGATGTTGATCGTGAATGTCGCGAGAACCGTGAACGGGATCGCCAGCATGACTGTCGGCACGAGCGACACTCGCGCCACGAACCAGCTCTGCAGTAAGAACTCACGCCACGCCCACGGCGGACGAAACATTTGGACGAGGGTGTCCAAGGACATCGCGAAGAAGTCGCCGATGGCGCGAACCGGCTTGACAACTGAATCAGATGGCGCCATTAGTGGGCCACTGCCCCGCAAAGCTTGGATTCGCATCGACCGCCGATCCCTCCCGCGTACTCGTACAATTCGTACCGGTCCAATTTGTGATTCAACCCACAGGACGCTGCCGATGAACGGTACACCACATATTTCGGCTCGAGCAACACTGAAGAGCTACCTCTTTATGACCGCCACCACGTCCACCTAGTCATATAGATAGCCTTTGCTGTGTGCCGATGAACCTCGCTGATCGCATCGCCTCCCCAGCCCGATCTCGCGTGTCAGCCTAGCCTGCTATCACCCTTTTGAACCCCCTCCGGGCGCAGACTGAAGACGTTCTTTGCAGGTCGAGCAGTGTATCTGAGGCGCTGGCCGGCGGCGAGGGACGAGGAGGCGGCAATGGAGTCCGTCAGGCAGTCGTCAGTATCACCCTTGTACGGGCCACCCCGTGGCCTGTTGCTGCATTGCATAGCCTTGCCATTGCGCGGGCTGTCGGAACCCAGCTTTAGCGAGATAGTTTGGTCTTTCCGTGAGAATTAATGCTTTGCGAGAACCATTTTTATGAACGTGTCTTTACGAAGTATCTTCGCCGGTGCTATTAGGCAATCATTCACTCGCCGTCGACGATTAAAAATCGATAGCGAAGGGTTTTGAGTGCTCCGGTGTCGCAGCTGAGCCAAATGCCTAATGGCAATTGTCTCGGGCCGACAGTCACATGCAGTTTTACCGCGGCGACGACCGGGCTAGCCCCACGCAGGTGGTCAGCGGCGCAATTTAATTTCCCGCACGGGATACCGGCCGCGCACGGCTCAGCGCTGTCATCATCGTGCATGAGGCCAGCTCGCCGCCGCTGCCAGCTCCGAACTGTCGACCTCACCGGCACCGCGGCCGGCGTCGCGGCGCTCTCCCCTCGGCGTTCACGGCGACCTCGCGCGGAACGGTGATCACACGGGCAAGCCATTATTATATACTCGACTAGTTATTAATTCGTTTTCTATCGTGCTGAGCAGCCCTGGCCAGGCCAGCCTCGCGGTTGTCATTCCCACGACCTCGGGTGCGCTAATCTTGCGCTCGTCCCTGCCGTTCACGACGGCACGAGATAAAGAGTGCCTTGTTCGAATTGCGCAGGTCACAACTATCTGGTCATCATGGGTGCGGCATGTGGCTCAGTCATTATTATCTGTTCCATTAATTAGCTTTGCTGCCGCTCGGATGGACGAAATCCAGCACTGGGCTTGCGCTGCATTCTGGGCCGCCTGCGGGAGTGATCTCAAGGGTTGCCACGGGCGACGGGCTCCAGTAGTGCGGTTAGTCGAACGTCACGCCCAGGCCGACGATTGCCCCGGCCAATGTGTCAGGCGCGCGTCGGCTCGGCCAGCGGGATGAGCGATTCCAACCAGCACGCCAACAGCCAACACCGCGGACGGCGTGAGCTGGGTCGGACCTCAGCTGGGCTGGGAGCGCCACCCTAGGCGTGCTCGGCCCTGGCGGCGCGGGGACGCTTATGCCGGTGATTTATCGGCAGTCGCGCCCGGCCCGACTGCAGCTGTGAGATCGGGCCGGGCCCCACTGCCAGCACACCTGCCAAGCTTTGCCGGCGCTGCCGGTAGCCCAAGTCCGGCCCCGTCTCGGCGAATCTTGGGAAGCGTGAGCGCAGGACGGCCACCCGGACACGCAGAAGCAGATCCCACAGCCTGAAGCGCGATAACTGCGCCAGCCGACAATTAATCGCTTGCGGGCAGGGGTTTTGCTTCCTTGAGGCTCAGCGCGGTGTCCCCCACGCTCAGCCTGCCGGTGCCGGCTCTGGTCACGAGCACCTCAGCGCCGGTCTCGTCGACGTAGCGTTTGCCCATTACGTTGCCGTCGGCGAAGTTCGGATCAAGCGTTGCGTCGGGTGCGGTATCTTCACCGATCGGTACCATCGGGACGCCGCCGGCCCGGAGGTCGTTGAGAGTGTCGGCGGTCTTGATGACAATGACCTGCGTGTCACACACCTGGCTTTGAAATCGGGTGCCGGTTTTGATCATGATCGCTCCTGTGGGTTGATTGGATGTTCGCCGCTGCCTCGTGGATCGATCGTGCAGGCCTGAGGCTTTCGACGATGTCACGGCGCAACACCTTGCCGGTGGCGCTGCTGGGCAGCTGATCGCGGAAAACGACTCGGTCGGGCGTGCGCGACCCCCGCAGACTTCGGCGGACGTGCTCGCGCAGCTGGTCGGGATCTGGGGTGGCGCCGCGGGCCGGCACCACCACCGCGACGATGATTTGACCCCACTCGCGATCCTCGACGCCCACCACGGCGACTTCGCGCACGTGCGGGTGCTCGATCAGCACATCCTCGAGTTCAGCGGGCGCAATGTTCTCACCACCCCGGATGATGGTGTCATCCGCGCGTCCGGTGATGAACAGGTAGCCCTCCTCGTCGAAGGTGGCGATGTCCCTGGTGGGAAACCACCCGTCGGCGTCGAGTACTGAGCCGGTCTCGGCGTAGCAGCCAGAGACCTGCTCACCGCGCACAAACAGCTCGCCTGTTTCGCTCGGTCCGAGCACGCTGCCGTCGGCGGCGCGGATCTGCACCTCGACGCCGGGTACGGGCCGCCCCACCGAGCCCAGCCGTTTGGCGACGGCTGGGTCGACGGCGCCGTGCGCGGACCTGTGGTCGTCAGGCGTCAGCACAGCGATTGTCGAGCTGGTCTCGGTCAGCCCATAGGCGTTGACGAAGCCCACGCCCGGCAGGAGGTCCAGTGCTCTGCGGACCAGCGGCAGCGCCACCTTCGACCCGCCATAGGCCAAGTTGCGCAGCGTCGGCAACTCAACTGGCTCGCTTTCCAATGTGGCGACGATCCGGTCAAGCATCGTGGGCACTACGGTCGCAGTCGTCACACGTTCCCGGTTAACCAGGCGGACCCATTTCTGCGCGTCAAACCTGTTCTGGTAGACCATCGTTCGCCCGGCATATAGGTTGGAAACCGCCGCTCCGACGCCCGCGATGTGATAGGGCGGTACGCAGATCAGTGCGGCGTCGGTTGCCTGCGCCGAGTCGAAATCGACAGTGCCAGTGACGTAGCTGGTCAGATTGTTGTGGGTGAGTTCGACGGCCTTTGGCCGCGACGTGGTGCCCGAGGTGAACAGCACGACCGCGACCGCGTCGGGGTCGGGGAATTCCGAGACGGGTTGGGCGGCCCCAGCGGCATCGATGAACTCGGCGGTGGTCATCACCCGCTTCCTGCCGCCGGCGAGCAGATCGCGATATTCGCTGTCCACCACAACCAGTAACCGCGGCAATCGGTCGATGAGCTGGCATAGGCCGTCGTGGCTCAAGCGGTAGTTCAGCGGGGCGAACGCCGCACCGGCCCGCGCGCACGAGAAGATCAGAAGCGGCAGATTGATGCCACCGGTGCCGACATAGGCCACATACTCGGCGCCCGAAGAAGCGATCACGCCCGCTCCCCCATCGACCAGCATGCTCAGCTCTTCGCGGGTCAACCGCAGGGCCCCGTCAACCACAGCGGTACGCCCGGGATTGCTTGACAGCGCCATCTCCAGCAACAGCGAAATGCTCACCCGTTCAACCCTTTCACCCGTGCCGGCTCTCGACAGTTTGGTTGCCGAGCGGCAGTCAGCGCCGCGCCGTAATGAACTGACTCTGCGGTACGGCGTCCTCAAGGTGATCTGGTGCGCTGCGGTGGTTGCGGGCCATCAACTCTCGGGCAGTGGTGACAGTGACATCCCAGCCGTGCCGACGCAGCCAATCAGCTACATCGGCACGCTCTTCGAGGTACCACAGATCCTCGACCTTGGGAATGTCGGTCGCTGCCGCCCGATACCGTTCCATCTGCGCTCGCTGTCGCTGCAAGCCGTCAGGGTTTAGAAGATCGCCGAATGTCTCCACAGCGACCCAGCTGCCGCTGGCGCTGAGCACCTCAATACGGTCGAACAGCAGATCCTGTGCCCGGGCAGGTAAGAACGGGAGAAGCCCTTCTGCTGACCATGCAGTCGGTGCGGAAGCGTCGTAGCCGGCCTGTTCTAAAGCCTTCGGCCAATCCTGGCGTAGATCGATGGGTACGTTGATCAGGACCGCTGCCGGTTCGGCACCGCTGCCGGCCAGCGTGGATCTCTTGAAGTCGAGCACTTTGGGTTGGTCGAGTTCATACACTCTGGTTTCATCGGGCCACGGCAACCGCCAAGCGCGAGTGTCCAGCCCGGCAGCCAGAATCACCGCCTGGCGCACGCCGGCCTCCGTCGCGTTGAGGAAGAAATCGTCGAATAGCTTTGTGCGCGAGCTTATATAGTCCACCCCGGAGCGCATCCGTACCGAGAGCTCGGGATCGACATCGGCGACTTCTTTCGACACCGTGCCACTAAAGAAGGCCGTCCACGCCCGGTCGCCCACGGCGTCGAGGAACAGCCGCGCAAAGGGATCAACGATCAGCGGATTGTCGCTATCGGTCTCGGCTGCACGAGCCGCGGCGATCCCCAGCGCGGTAACTCCCACGCTCTCGGTGATGTCCCAAGCGTCATCATCGGTTCTCGACATAGCTGCCTTTCATCACGCTCCGGTGCTGAATGCCAACGGGCCGCTACCACACAGCCTGGACCTAGCGCCCGCCTTTTAAACACAGTGAGAGGATTGGCCGTACACAAGCTGCGAGGTCTGGGGCCAGCGATGTCTAGCGCGGCGTAAGAGTGACGACCACCTGGTCGTAATCGTTCACGGCCGTCGACGGCCGACGAGTCACGGGACCCGCGATCTCCCAGCCGGAGTACCGTTCGATGAGTCCCTCCAGCGCGAAGCGAATCTCGGCTCGTCCCAACGCTGCGCCGATGCAACGATGCAGCCCCCCGCCAAACGAGAGGTGGCGCTGGGCTTGCGCGCGACCGATGTCGAACGTTTCGCCGTCCGGCCAAATGTCTTCGTCGCGGTTCCCTGCCCCATACAACATCACCACGAAATCGCCTGCGGCGATGGGCTGATCACGGATGATCGTCGGTTCCATGGCCCGGCGTCCGAAGTGGATGACCGGACAGACATACCGCAATAGCTCTTCGGTCGCATTGCCGACCAGGCTTGGATCTGCGACCAGCCGATCCCACTGGTCACGATGCTCGGTGAACGTAACCATGGAGCCCGACAACGTGTTGCGGGTGGTGTCGTTACCCGCAATGAGAACTGAGAAGCAGATGGCGACTGCCGTTCCCTCATTGAGGTGCTGACCCTCGACTTGCATATTGGCGACCGTCGACATCAGGTCCTCGCGGGAATTGCCGCGCCGCTCGTTGAGGTTCTGGACGAAGTAGGCGTACATCTCGCCCAGATCAACCGCAGCCTGCTGAGCCTCGGGGCTACCCTCGGCCAGCCCTCCGCCGAGGTTGGCCATGAAGGAGTCTGCCCAGCGCCGAACCTGATCCCAATCCTCGGAGGGAACGCCGAGGAAGTTCGCGACGACCCGGACGGCCAGCGGAACCGACACGGCTTCTACGAAGTTGACGGGTTCACCGACCGGCAGTTCATCGAGGAGCCCAGCAACGATTCGTCGGATGCTCGGCTCCAAGTCGCCCAAGCGCTTCGGGCTGAAGGCCGGAGTGACGAGACGGCGGAAGTTGGTGTGCCGCGGCGGATCGCTCATGAAGCCGGCGCTGGCCGCCTGGGCCCCACCGGGGTCCCGTTCGGCCGTTCGCGCCGGCTGGAGCGCGTCCGGGATGAACAGTCCATCGGTGGACGTGAAGGGCGGAGCGCCCTGGCCTTCGAGCCAGGCGATGTCCTCATACTTTGTTAGCGCCCAGAAGTTGCCCGACTCACACCAGTAGACGGGCGCTTCCCTACGTAGCCGAGCGTAGGTTGGATAGGGATCTCCCCGATAGAAGTCCACATCCTCCAGGCGTGCCTCTGCGGCCAAGTCACCGATCAAGGCCCGGGTCTCCATCAGATGTCTCCTTCGTTGATGCGGCAAGGGGTTGAGCGCACACCGTCCGTGTCGAGTGCCGGTTGGCCTCGAGTTGGCCGAGTCAAGCTCGGGAAGCGGTGGTCTCTACGACGATGTCGAACTCGATCGTCAGGAACGAGTCACGGCCCGTCAGTCCACGCGCCTTCAGCTCTTCGGGGTCCGAGTGGACCACCGGATCGACTTCGAGGCTGCTCTGGGCGTTCTCTCCAGGATCGTTCTCCCCGAGGTAGGGATCGCCCTTGAAGTACATCTGCGTCATGAACATGCCGTCGGGCAGGTGGTCATGCCTCAACTTGAAGTGAACGTGAGCCGGGCGGAAGTGCGCCTTGCCCAAGGCATCCCAGATATCGAGAATTGGCTGCGGTATCCCCGGAGTCATGTACGGGACGGGCTTCATGGTGCGAAATTCATAACGGCCGTCCGCGTCGGCGGTGAACTTTCCACGAAGGTTCCAGTCCGGCTGGTCGTCAAGACCGAAGTTCGAGTAGATGCCCGTGGCGGCATTGCACTGCCAGATGTCGAACTCCACGCCCGCCAAGGGCTTTCCGTCCAGCGACCGCACCTGCCCGCTGATGATGAGCGGAGTACCGGGCTCATCGTCGCGCTGAGGAAGCACGTAAGAAGCACCTGAGCCGATCGGCTTCAGAAGCGGCGCCCCGGGAACATAAAGTGGGCCCTCCGGATTGGACGTGGTGCCAGCCCATTCGTCGTCGGCGGAGGCATCGGTCATCTTGTCCAACCAGATGTCGATGAATCCGTGGACCACGCCCATGTTCTGCAGTTCCATGATGACCTGCCGGAACTTTTCGTACTCGGCGTGGGTGACGTTCTTTTCCTTGAAGACCTTCGAAACGGCCGCCACCAGCGCGGCCTTGATCTCGATCAGCCTCGGGCTCATCTTCGACTCGTCGGGCACGAATGGTGCGTCGGGGTCGTCTGGGCTCCATTTGATCACCGGGGCAGCGGTGGGCATCTAGTGGCTCTCTTTCCGATTTGAAACTAACTGATGCAACAGTATGTGATCGTCGCTACAGATGGCAAGCCGCGGACCGGAGTTCAGGACCCTGCCCAATGCCTTCCGGTGAGATCCTCGAATGTCGCCTCTACCTGCATCGAAACCGCTCTGCGCAACGATATGTCGGGACGACTGCTCTTTGCAAGAGTCAACGCGAGACCGGCAGCGCTCACTCATGCGCGCGATCGATGTCTGGCCTCCCGAGCCGGCGCGTCACTCCGGGGTGGCGGTTTGAACTGGAGAAACGGCGCGCTCACGGGTGGAAGTTTCGTCGTGTTGAGTACCTTTAACTAGTTGCGGAGTTAGTTTTGTGGCTGTGGACCCGCGGCCCAGGCGAGGACGAACATGACAAAGCTCGAAGAACGCAAGGTCGTCGTCGTCGGTGCGTCTCGAGGCATCGGCCGCACCATCGCGCTGCACCTCGCGTCGAAGGGCGCCCGGGTGGCGCTTGCCGGGCGCGACGCCGAGCTCCTGGCTGACGCGGTAGCTCAGCACCCCGACCGCTGCAGCGCCGTCGTGTGTGACGTGCGCGACGCGGATGCCTGTGACACCGCGATCGGACGAGCTGCAGACGCCTTGGGCGGCATCGACGCCGTCGTCTACGCCACGGGTGTCACTCACTTCGGCGAGCTGGCGCACACAACGGCGGATCATTGGCGCACCGTGCTCGAAACGAATGTCATTGGCGCCGCAATGATTACGCGCGCGGCACTCCCACACCTCATCGAGCACGACGGAAACGCAATCTATCTCTCGTCGCACTCAGCGTCCCACCGTCCGGCGTGGCCAGGGATCGGCGCCTACGTGTGCAGCAAGACTGCGCTCGAGGCTATGGCCGAATGCTGGCAAGTTGAGAATCCTCAGGTGGCGTTCACGACGTTGATCGTCGGGCCCACCGTCAGTTCAGTGCGCGAGCGGCAGCCCGAGGGCGCACGATTCGGAGCGGTCTGGGCCCAGCGGGGGCTGATCAACGAAAGGCAACTCGACGGCGTCGAGCACGCCGACCTAGTTGCGCACATCCTCACCAGCCATGCGCGAATCGCCACAGCCTCCGTTGTCCCTCGCTAGAAGCTCGGGTTACGCGTCGACGAAGATTTCCAGGAACCGCCTGATCATCGGATTGATCTGGTCTGCAACGCTGCGGTTCTCGAAATGACCGGCGCCGACGGTGTGTCCGATGACGGCGCTCGGGCACAACTCCTTGATCCGGTCGAGATGGGCGTACTTCACCGGGGCACGGGAGAACGTGAACAGCACCGGTACCCGTACCGCGGCCAGCGCGGCCTCGCCATCCCATTCGAGAAATCCTTCTTGAACCGACGCCAACACCTCGGGTGCAGTGGCCGTCGCCGTGCGGTGATACTCCTCTCGGAGTCCAGGCGGGTCCAGCGGTCCTATCTGGGCGTCAACCAGCAGGTCTATCGCCTTGGCAGATTCCGCTCCACGTAGCATCTCGGCCAATGTGCGAACGGTCGAGTCGACCGCCGGGTTGGGGATCACCGAACGGTTCAAAACCACTATGCCGCAGGGCAAATCGGGGTGGCGGGCGGCGAACTCGACTGCGATGCCGCCACCCATGCTGCAGCCCACCACGAGTGGTCGGGCGAGATCTAGACGTTCACACAGCCAGGCGACGTCGTCGGCCAGGTCCGCCGGCCGATACTGTCCTTCGACTTCACTACTCGCGCCGAACCCGCGTTGGTCGAGACTCACCACCCGATGCGTGGCGGAGAATTCCTCGACCTGGGGTGCGAAAAAGGTATGGTCCGATGCTGCCGGGTGCAGGAAGACGATCGGTGGCCCTCCCACCCCCGTCTGCTCGACGAAGAGCTCGAAGCCGTTGCGATTCAATCGGTTCCTCGACATCTTTTACCTTTCACCCAAGGTGGTCGAACGTCGATGCGTCCAGCCCGAGGTCCTGAAGATTCTGGTAGACGGGTGACTGCGTGCTGTACAACTCGGGTCGCATGTCGCGGTTGTATGCGGTATCGGCGTACTCCCGCATGGCGACGATGCGCCCACCACGGATCGTGAGAATGAAGCAGTACACCATTTCGTAGCGCCGGCCATCCGGAAGTGTGCCGTCGTTACGAACCTCCACCACCACCCGATCACCGTGGGCGAACCAATCCACCGCCACGAAATCCATTGGTGTGTCGTGGATTCCCTGCTCTACCATTCGTAGTTTCGCCTTGAAGCCTGCCAGCGAGTGCTCCCGGTACGGGTATGAGCCGCCCCAGTGCGTACCGTCGTCGGCGAGCAGTTGGAGAGCGTCGTCGAACCGGCGTTCCCGCAACGCAGTGAAGAATGCCAAGCTCACCTGCGTCGGATCCAACGACGCCCCGGCCGCCTCCTGACCCGGGCGCACTGGCTTATCTGGCATGCGGCGCGGCTTCTCAGTCTTCGAGCCGGAAGACCTTTCGCGCATTGGTTTCGGCCATCATGAGCGCCTGGTCGTCCGGCACGTCGACCATCATCTTGGCCAGTTCCTTGCGGCTGTCGGGCCAGCTGCTGTCGGAGTGCGGGTAATCGGACTCCCACAGGAGTTGACCGACACCGACCTTCTCGCGGATCTCGACGCCGATGTTGTCGTCGATGAAGCAGCCGTAGATGTGGTCGGCAACCATATCCGACGGCAGCACGCCATAGTCGATCTGCGGCTGATATCCCTTGTGCCGAGTCCACATCCGGTCGGCGCGCTCCATCGTGTACGGCATCCAGCCAACGCCGCCCTCGGAGAGCACGACCTTGAGGTTGGGGAACTTCACAAAAGTGCCCGAGTACATCAGGTCCAACATGGCGCCCATCGAGTTGGACGCGATCATGCACATGCTGACGGCCGGCGGCATGTCCGGGCCCGTCACCGGGGTCGCGCCTGAGGTCCCCACGTGCGGACACAGTGGCATTTGCGCTTCCTGGGCGGCCGCGAGGACCGGGTCCCAGTACCCACTGTGCCAAGACGGGAGGTTCAGCGACACTGAGGACGGATTCTCGGGGAATCCGAGCCCGCGGGCACCCTTCGCCGCGACCCGTTGAATCTCTTCGACGCACAGGTCGACATCCCACAGCGGCAGTACCGCGATCGGCACCAATCGGTTCGGTGCGAAGCCGCAGAACTCGTCGATCAGGAAGTCGTTGTACGCCTTGACGCAGAGCAGCGACAGCTCCTTGTCTTCGCCGAAGAGGAACCGGGTGCCTGCGTAGCGGGTGAAGGTGGAGAAACACACCTGGGCATGCACGCCGTCGGCGTCCATGTCCTTGATCCGCGCGGCCGGGTCGTAGCAACCCGGGATCATGTTGCCGAACCGGACGGGCTCGAGGTTGAGGTGAATGTCCTCCCTGCCTGCGGTCGCGGAGACGCCATGCGTCACGTAGGACTTGCCCTCGTACAGCCACACCTCGTTGCCTGCCTCAGGCCCCTCGGTCTGTTCGATGACGCGCGGGCCGGCTTCCTTGTACTTATCGGGCAGGCGGTCCTGCCACACATTCGGGTGCTCGATGACGTGGTCGTCCACCGAGATCAGCTTGGCGGAATCTGGAAGCATGTACACCCCTTCTAAGGATTATTAGGCGGCCAGTTAATTATTGCTGCGAACATGACGGACCGTCAAGTGCTTGCAATCTGCCCCGGAGTCAGGTGACGACGCCCTCGATCTTGAATTCGATGATCTGCTCGTCGTCATAACCCAGGTCGCGTAGCAGTTCATCGGTATGTTCGGCGAACTGGGGGGCGCGGGACAGAGTCGGCGGCGTCTCGTCGAACTGCACGGGGTTGGCGACCAATTCCCGGGCATGGCCGTCCGCGTCCTCGACCGTGACGATGTATCCATTGGCGCGCAGTTGCTCGTCCTGGCCCGCTTCGACACTGTTCTGGACTGGCGCCCACTGACCTTGCAGCGTGCGGAAGGCCTTGCACCATTCGACGAAGGTGCGTCGAGTCAACTCCGCGCGGAGGATCTCCGCCGCCTCCTGCGCGTTCTTCATCAGGCCGTCTACGGTGTCGAAGCGCGGGTCCTCGGCCAGCTCCGGCCGGCTGATGTGCGCGCAGAAATCGCGCCAGTACCGGCCGGGCTGGAGAAAGCTGATGTTGATCCACCGGCCATCGGAGGTTCGGTAATCCCCAGCTAGAGGGTTTGTCGGAGCCGTCGTGGCACCTGCATGGAGGGGCGCGATCGGCCGAGTCGTGCCCGTGAGCAGCGAAATGTCGATTGCAAGGGAGTTGGCCCACGCCCCGACGCTCAACAGCGACACGTCGAGCACCGAGGGTTCACCGGTCTGCGATCGCGAGAACAACGCCGCCGCTATGCCCCCTGCGATCGTCATTCCACCGATGGTGTCGCCATAGGCCGGTCCCGGCATCGACAACGTGCGGGGACAATCGAGGGGGGTCACACCCGCGCCGCTGCCCATTCGGGCCCAGAACACGCTCGAGTCGAATCCGCCTTCGGCCGATTCCGCGCCCTTGTTGCCGTAGGCACTTGCCCGGACGTAGATGATCGACGGATTGGCACTGCGGAGATCCTCGAGATCGACCTTGAGCCTGGCCCGGGCATCCGGGAGGAAGTTGGTGATGAACACGTCGGACTCGGCAGCAAGCTGGTTCAGAATGGTCAATCCCTGCGGAGAGCCGACGTCAAGCCCGATGCTCCGCTTGCCACGATTCGGGTGCTCCATGATGGGTTGGAATGACCCGCGGCGCTCGCTGTTCCACCCGACCTGGATCCCCCGCTGGGCGTCGCCCGTCTCGGCGTGCTCGACCTTGATGACGTCGGCGCCCCAATCGGCCAGCACAGCACCCGCCGTAGGCGCGAAGGTGAACTGTGAAAGTTCGAGGACACGAACGCCCTGCATGGGCCGGTGAGACACGTTAACTCCCTCTGGTCACTGGCCAAAGCTAGTCGTCGGGCGCGGGTCAGTGCGCCGGAACCGTTACGCTCAATTACTAGTTAACCCTACAATTAATTGTTGGGACGCGCCATCGCCTTGGAGGACGGACACCTATGCACGAGTACAAAGGTCACTACATCAACGGAGGCTGGAGCTCTTCTGGTGGTGACCTCGCCGAGGTGGTGAATCCCGCCACCGAAGAGGTGATCGGGACTGCGCCCGTCGGCGGCGCCGAGGACGCCGAAGCCGCGGTCGCCGCAGCACGCGTCGCGTTCGACGAAGGCCCTTGGCCGCGTAGGTCACAGCAGGAGCGGTGCGACACGCTCGCGCGCTTCTTCGACATCCTGGTCGCACGCCACCAAGAGTTCGAGAACCTCATCGTCGCCGAAGCCGGGGCGACGTACCCGCTTGCGAAATTCGCGCACGTCGGAATCGCCATGGATCACTTCCAATTCGCCCTCGACGAAGCCCGTACCAGGCGCCCGATCACCGCGCTGCCCCCACGGGTCACTCAGGGCCCAGGCGGGCGCGGCAGCCTGGGATCCGCCGTTACGGTTCGCGAACCGGTGGGCGTCGTCGGCGCCATCACCGCGTTCAACTACCCGCATCTGATCAACCTCAGCAAGATCGTGCCGGCGCTGCTGATGGGAAACACTCTGGTCTTGAAGCCTTCGCCGTACACGCCGCTCGAAGCGCTCGCGTTGGGCGACATCGCCACCGAGGCCGGTATCCCGCCGGGCACACTCAACATCGTCACCGGTGGCTCCGACGTCGGGCAGGTGCTGACCTCCGATGGTCGCGTCGACATGGTGTCGTTCACCGGCTCCCCCAGTGTGGGAGCCACAGTCATGGAACAGGGCGCCCCGACCATCAAGAAAGTGCTTCTGGAACTGGGCGGCAAGTCAGCGTTGATCGCGCGCGAAGACGTCGACGTTGAGGTGGTCGCCGAGCAGGCCGCGATGGGTCTGACCTATCAAGCGGGCCAGGGCTGCGGACTTTGCTCACGGTTCCTGGTGCACAACTCCATCTTTTCCGCGTTTGTCGATAAGGCGACGTCGGTGTTGCAGTCGGTCAAGCTGGGCAATCCCGCGGATCCGACGACCCAGATGGGCCCGTTGATCCGTGAGGTGCAACGGCAGCGGGTCGCAGGCATGGTCGATGCCGCGGTGCGTCACGGCGCCGTCCTTGCTACGGGTGGTCGGGTGCCCGAGCACCTCACCACGGGCTTCTTCTATGAACCGACGTTGCTGACCGATGTCGACAATGGCGACACCATCGCCCAAGAGGAGGTCTTCGGCCCGGTCGGAGTGGTCATCGGCTACGACACTGACGATGAAGCGGTCCGCATCGCCAACGATTCTCGGTACGGCCTGTCCGGGGCCATCTGGTCCGCCGACTCCGGACGCGCCTTCGAGATGGCACTGCAAATCCGCACGGGCACCGTAAAAATCAACGGCGGTTCGGCGGTCGAGACTCCCTTCGGCGGCTACAAGTGGTCCGGCGTCGGCCGCGAGTACGGCACTCAGGGTTTGGACGAGTACACCGAGACGAAGGCCATCTCGTACCGGTCCTAGACCTCTTCCCGAACCAGTGAAACCTCAAGTCCTCAAACGAATCAAGGAGTGACGCAATGCGTCTGGAGAACAAGGTTGCGATCGTCACGGGAGCGGGCCAGGGCATCGGAAAGACGTATGCCCACCGCTTCCTCGACGAGGGCGCCAAGGTGGCCGTCGTGGACATCGATGACGACCGCGGTGCGTCCGCGGTCGCCGAGTTGCAGGCCCACGGCGACGTCGTGTACTTCCGCGCCGACGTGTCGTCCGAGGAATCGACGTTGCAATGCGCCAAGGACGTCGCCGAGCGTTTCGGGCGCATCGACGTATTGCTGAACAACGCGGGCATCTACTACGACATGGACTACGGCGACCAGAGCTACGACTACCTCAAACGCGTGTTCGACATCAACTGCCACGGCGCCTGGCTGATGACTCGGGCTGCGTCGCCATACATGGTCACCGCAGGCGGGGGATCCATCATCAACGTCTCGTCCACCGGCGCCTACCTCTACCTCAAAGGCACACCGCCCGAGTTCGGCGGCGTGAGCTCGTATGCGTATCCGTGGAGCAAGTGGGGGGTCATCGGGCTGACCAAGATGTCGGCCGGGGAACTCGGTAGCTGGGGTATCAGGGTGAACTGCATCGCCCCGGGCGTCACGCTGACCGAGGCCACCAAGAAGCAGGTTCCGGAGGACCGCATCGCCCAGATAGTCGCGATGAGCGCGCTGAAGCGGACACTGGCCCCCGAAGATCTCACGGGCACCGCGGTGTTCTTCGCCAGCGACGACTCGGCGCTGGTCACCGGCCAGGTGTTGTGCGTCGACGCCGGCGCCGTCATGCCCGGCTAACGGCTGCTAACCGCCGACCTGGCTGGGTCCGTGAGCAGCACCGCTGGTCGCGCCAGCGACGATTGTGCCCTTGCCATCGAACTCGCTCATGACGGCTTTCCCGTGGCGAGACGGCCGGTGATGAGGGGCAGGTCGAAGGCGGTGACGATCCCGGGTGCGGCGTCGCAAACCGCGGGGATGGCATTGATGACGCGCATCGCGGTGATGAGGTAGGCAGCGTCGAGGCCGTCCCCGTTCTCGTCGATCTGGAACTCGCACTGCAGGCGGGGCGAACCCTCGATGACGATGCGGTAAGCGTCGCTGCCGGCCTGCGGGCGCACCCACTGGGGAGCTTCCTGGTCCCGGGTTCGGGTGACGTGCTCGACGGCGACCCTCGGCTGGCCGTCGACCAGTCCGACGATCTCGAAGCGCAGTGCCGAGACAGTGCCTTGCTCGATCGTGCGGCCCTGATAGTCGAAGGCCTCGTCGGCCGGGTTGAGTTCCACATGGGTTGTGATCTCGTCCAGTTGCAGGCCGAGTTGGGCCGCCATCTGCGCGACGACTCCCGCCCAGTTGGCCAGCAACCCTTCCGGGGTGGTTATCGGTGGCGGGGGGTCCAGCGGCCCGCCCAGCCCCATGATGTCGAAAGCGACCACGTCGCTGTTCTGCCCGGAACCGTAGGTCGCCAGCTCGTAGACGCGTACCGAGTCGATCCGCCGGCTGCATCCGGTCATCACGATCGGCAGGTAATCGCTGAAGAAGCCCGGTTCGATCCCGGTCCCGAAGTAGGTAGTGGACCCGTCCCGACAACCCTGCTCGATCTGCTCGCGGATCTCTTTTCGCGCGGCTTGCGGATAGATGAGCTCGCTGATCGCGGTCGACACCACGTTCTTGCCCGACGCCAGCATTCTTTCCAACAGGTCGGTAGCCGGGTTGGCGAAGTCCGCAGCGCCGAAATAGGCGAACACGTCTGCCTCGACGCCGAGCATGCGGTCCACATCGATGGTCGCCTCCACCCCAACCGGGTCGACCCCGCATATCGTCCCGGCATCCTGCGCCGCCTTGTCCTCGCTGTGGACCACCAAGCCGACTAGCTCGAACTCGGGGTTGGCGAGAATGCCACGCAACACGTGGGTCCCGACGAATCCGGTGCCGTACTGAATCACACGACGGGGCATGAGCTGAACTCCTTCGAACGCTGCTACCGAATTTGTCAAACACCTGCGTGATTAACTAATTAACGACAGAATAAGTTTGTACCACGATCTGCATCGAACACGCAGGCGATCGTCACTCGAAGACTTACCGAGTCATGGGAACCGATCGGGGACCCATCGGAGAAGGAGACATCAGATGCACGGACGGCTGGCCGGCAAGCGGGCGTTGGTTACCGGGTCCACCCGCGGGATCGGAGAGTCGATCGCCACGATGTTCGGTGAGCAGGGGGCTCACGTCGCCGTGACAGGACGCACCGCGCAAGACGGAGAGCAGGTTGCGAAAGCGATCGTGCAGGCCGGCGGTAAAGCGGATTTCATTCCGCTGGATCTCGCGGACGAACAGAGCGTCGCTGATGCCATCAGCCGGGCCGTCGATCTGCTCGGCGGTCTCGACGTGCTGGTGAACAACGCCGCACCGACGGAGCACATCAGAGGGATGGGCGAAACCTTCGAGAACAAGGCCGACGGACCAGTGGCAGAGATGACGACGGAGCGCTGGCGTCGGGTCACGACACCAGGCATCGATGGGCTGGTGTGGACGATCCGCTACGCGATGCCAGAACTGCTGAAGGCGCCCAAGGCCTCGATCGTCAACATCTCCAGCCTCGCGGGAGTCATGGGCATGAAGGGCCAGGCCGCGTACGTCGCGACAAAGGGGGCGATGAACGCGTTGACTCGCGCGGTCGCGGCGGACTACGCACCGACGGTCCGATGCAACGCGCTGGTGTCCGGGGCGTTCATGACGCCCGGCATGGCGGTGGTTCTGTCGGCGGCGCCCCAGGTACGCAAGGCGTTCGAAGCGAACACGCTCGTAGGATACGTCGGCGATCCGCGCGAGATGGCGGCGGTTGCAACGTTCTTCGCGTCAGACGAATCGTCGTACATCACAGGCCAGTGCCTACCTGTCGATGGGGGCCAGAGCATCAAGTTCGTGGAGCACCTGGTAAGCCCCGACTAGCCCAAGGAACCACGACACCCCTCAACGCGCACTCACGCGGCGCGGGCTAGCGCGGGTTAGCCCCCGACGGACACCGGGACGTTCGAGTAGCCACTGACATTGGCGGCCGTGACACGACGACAATTCGCCTCGTCCACGTGGTAGCGGGGCCACCGCCGCGCGATCTCCTCGAAGGCGATGCGGGACTCGAGCCTTGCGAGCGCGGCACCGAGGCACGCATGGATGCCGTGCCCGAAGTGGATGGTGACGGGCTGCGGACGCGTGACGTCGAATCGGTCCGCGTCCTCGAAGGCGCGATCATCGCGGCAGGCCGCACCAGTGAGAATGAGCACCGGCGCATTGGCGGGAATGGCCTGCCCTGCGTAAGTGGTCTCTTCGGTGGTGAAACGGCCCACGTACTGCGAGGGGGCCCAATAGCGGATGACCTCGTCGACCGCCTTGGAGATCACTTCGGGATCGTCGACGACCTTGTCCCATTCGCCGGGATTGCGATGGAACAGCACCGCTCCGTTTCCGATCGCCTTCGTGACAGTTTCGCTGCCGGCGCCACCGAGCAGCACGCCGAACGACGAGATCTCCTTGTCGCTGAGCTGAGTGGCGCCTTCCGCCTCGCCGCGGTCGATGCTGACTTCGACCAACCGACTCATCATGTCGTCGGCTGGATGGCGGCGCTTCTCCTGGGCCAGATCGTGAAAGTACGCGTGCAGCGACGCGTACGCGGCGATGCCTTCTGGAGGCGGACTGTGCTCGCCCTCCTCACGATGCAGCACCAGATCGAACCAGTGCCTGAGCTGCTCACGGTCGGCTTCTGGGACGCCCAGCATTCCCGAGATCACCTGAATGGGAAATGGCGCCGAAAAGTCTGCGACGATGTCGAACTGCTCGCGGTCATTAAGACAGTCCAGAAAGCCGCTGATTACCTCTCGGATCATGGGCTCCAGGCCGGCGACCGCACGTGGGGTGAACACGCGGTTGACTAACTTGCGTTGCCTGGTGTGCTCCGGTTCGTCCATTCCGATGATGCTGGATTGGTTGACGAAGTCGGGTTTCAGCAAATCCCAGAGACGCACCCCGTGGGCGCTGCTGAGCACCGCCGGGTCGCGGTGCGCGCGCAACACGTCCTCGTACCTCGACAGCGCATAGAAACCGTACTGCTCACTGAAGTAGACGGGTGCCTCGTCGCGAAGCCGCTGGTAGGTGGGATAAGGATCAGCGAAGAACTCCTGCGAGAGCGGGTCGAACTCGATGTTGCTATCGGCGAGCACGTCCGGCATCGGTTTGGCTCCTTCTACGAGGCGTTGGGGGCGGGCCGCCCGTGAGGACGGTTGGCTCATCGTTGGTGCGTCATCGCTCAAGACGAGACCGAGGAATCACGAAATGGCTTGTCCCGCATTGGGTCGGGATCGCGGGGCAAGCCAAGCACCCGCTCCGCGGCGATGTTTCGCTGTACTTCGTCGGTTCCGCCGGCGATAGACCGGGCAGGCGCGCTGAGCAACAAGTTCACCCAGCCGGCCTCTGGCGCATCAGTGCTGTCCCACGCCGTCGCGCGGGCACCCGAGAGCTCGACAGCAAGGGCCGCAATGTGTTTGGCGAACCTTGCGGTCGCAAGCTTGGCGACCGACCCCTCCGGTCCGGGATCGGATCCGCGTAGCACCGCGTCGCGCACGCGCTGGCCGATGAGACGAAGGATCGTGTGCTGGGTGTAGACGCTGGCCAGCTGATCGCGCACCACGGGATCATCATGCCGACCGCTACTGCGCGCCAACCGGAAGATGGCGTCGACCGTGGCCTGCTGATCGGGGTCGCCCCCTCCCCCGAGGGCTACTCTCTCGTTCATCAACGTGGTGATTGCCGTCTGCCAGCCCCGGTCCACCTCGCCGACGACCTGGTGCGCAGGTATCTCCACGTCGTCGAGGAACACCTCGTTAAAGTGCTCGCTTCCGTTGATCTGGCGTAGCGGGCGGATCGACACTCCCGGCGCTCGCATGTCGACAATGAACATCGTCAGCCCGCGGTGCTTCGGAAGGTCCGGCGCGCTCCGAGCCAACAGCAGTCCGTAGTCGCTGTAATGCGCGCCGGAACTCCAGACCTTCTGCCCGTTGACGATCCACCGGTCGCCGTCACGGACGGCGCTGGCCCGGATATTGGCCAGGTCGGAGCCCGCGCCCGGCTCGGAGAACAACTGACACCAGATCTGCTCACCTCGCAACATCGGTCCGACGTGAGCGGCCTTCTGCTCCTCCGTGCCGTGAGCCAACAACGTCGGTCCGCACATCCCGAAGGTGATGCTGAAGACGACGCCCGTGGGCAGCTCGTAGGGTTCGGAAGCGACGGCCAGCGCGACGTCATGCGCAAGGCTGTACCCCAGCCCGCCGTACTCGCGCGGCCACCGCACCCCCGCAAGACCCGCAGCTTGCATTTCGCCCTGAAACCGCTTGGCCGACAGCACGCGGGCTCGTTCGTGGTCGCGGTTCGGGATCACACCGGACGGACCGTGGGCGGTCCTGCGCGGCGCGTGTGAACTCAGCCATTCCGCGGCCCGGGCGCGAAACGCATCGACGACCTCGTCGTGGTCCCACCCCCCGGGGTGACGGTCGCCCGTCAGCGCATCCGATCGAAGCATCGGATAACTATATCAACAGTTAATTAAATCCCGTCGCCCTATACCACGGAGGCCGACGTCATTGCCTTGCCGGCATGCGGCGGTTTGAGGGCGAGCTGTGAGAACTCGTCGTTACACTGCTTTAGTAACTAATGCATAAGAATGCGTGGCATCGTGCACGTTTGAGCCGCGAGGCGCAAAGCCAGGGACACAACGTCGGCCAGTGTCGGCAGATCAGGAGCGCGGGGAGTGCCAAAGGGTAAGCGCGTCGGGCGGCCGACCGGTTCGATTGGCGAGGCGACCCGGCGACAGATCCTGCTGATCACGATGAAGCACATCGGGGAGCACGGCTACGCCAAGGCCACCTTCAACAACATTGCCGCCGAGGCGGGCCTGACCAGCGGTGCGGTCTATTACTACTTCAAGTCCAAGAAGGCCCTCGTAGTGGCGGTGATCGCGGAGGTCACCTCGCAATTACTGGAACGTTTCGAGCGGGCCGCGACGCGCGCGGACAATCTCCAGAGTCAACTGATCGCCATTCTGGAGGAGACGATCGCTGTGACGGACGAGATGCCGTACCTTGCTGCATTCTCGGTCAGTGTCCGAGTCGACGGGCGTCGATATCCGGAACTGGCGCGGGCGCTCGCGTTCTCCTCGGGCAGCTACTACGACCTCTACAAGAGGCTGATCGACGAGGCCGTCCGGCGCGGCGAAATCGCGCCCGGCGTCGACCCGCGCGACGTGACGGACATGTTCGGGATCATCAGCTTCGGCCTGACGATGCTCACGGTCGAGCTGCCGGGCGATCGGCATCGCGTGGCTATTCGAACCATCGAGAAGCTGCTGGCCGGCGCCCTGTTCGAAGCCCCGACTCGGCGGCGTACGAATGATCGCGCCGCCGTCGAAGCGGAATCGGCGCCACGACCGGCGGGGCTTTCGGCGGCCACCGAGTCGAACGCCTGACGGAGTCTTCGGGATCGTCGGCATCTTGACAGTCACCAGCGTACTAATTATATATGGAGATAATTAGTGGGTTAGATTTGCGTGTGCGCACGTGAACGCGCTTCGGTTTTTGATCCCACCCGGCGGGTGACTGGCCAGCAAGCAAGGACGGTGGGCAATGGAGCAGAGAATGCTCCGCAACGAGGACTTTTCCCTCGATGACGAGCACATAGCGTTGCGCGACGCGTTCGCGTCATTCTTCATGAAGGAGTGTCCGACCAGCGTTGTGCGTGCTGCCGAACCGAACGGCTTCGACGCCGAGCTGTGGGACAAGATGATGGCGCTCGACGTGACGACGATGGGGTTGCCCGAGTCTCTCGGCGGTGACGGCGCCGGGCTCGTCGAATTGGTCTTGGCAGCCGAAGAATACGGCCGTGCCCTGGCCCCCGTTCCGCTCGTCGAGACCATGGTCGCAGGGCGGGTGCTGGCGGCATCCTCCACGAATGCGGAGCCGTGGCTGCGCGCGCAGGTGTCCGGCGAGCGAATCATCACCGTCGGCCTTCAGCGGGCAGCCGCCTTCCAGCGGCAACTCGTTCCGGCGGGCGCCGTCGCCGACGCCGTCATCGCACTTCACGACGACGCCCTGATTCTGGTGGCGGATTCACCTCCCCATCGCCAGGTCGCCAACCAAGCCTGCGCTCCCCTGGCCTGGTGGGCCCCGGCGGATGACAACGAGGTGCGGCTCGTGCTCGCCGAGGGCGAGGATGCCCACCGGTTGTGGACGCAGGCGCTGCTGGAGTGGAAGTTGTTGACCGCCGCGGCACTGGTGGGCCTTTCGGAGGCCTTGCTGGATCGGGCGGTGGAGTACGTGCGGAACCGGCACGCGTTCGGGGTGCCGATTGGAACCTTCCAAGCCGTGTCGCACCCGCTGGTCGACGTCCGAATCGGAATCGAAGGTGCCCGCCGATTGATCTGGAAGGCAGCGTGGTTCGCCACCCACGAACCGCCGCAAGCGCGCCGCTTCGGCCCGATGGCCTGGGTCCATTCCGCGGACGTGGCCACCCACGCGGCGACGGTGTGCCTGCACGTTCACGGCGGCGTGGCCTTCACGCTGGAATCGGACATCCAGCTCTTCTTCCGACGCGCGAAGGGTTGGGCGACGATCGCCGGGGATCCCCGCCGCGAGCTTCAGAGTTTGGCCGATGTTCTGCTCGCCAGCGACGCGGAGGTGCGCTGATGGACTTTGCTCTCATCGAGGTCGAGCCGGACGTCGAGGCCTTCCGCAAGGAGGTCCAGGAGTTCCTCGACGGGCATCTGACCGCTGAGCTCATCGCCGAGGACCGGCGCAGCGGCAACGGCCACGATCAACGGTTCCACGAGGCGCTCGGCGCCCGTGGCTGGATCATGCCGATGTGGCCGGTGGACGAAGGCGGCGCGGGGCTGGATCCGCTGCGCGCGAAGATCCTTGCGCTCGAACTCGCGTGGCGGCAGTCGGCGTGGGTCTCGATTTCACGTTTGATCACCACGACCATCGCGATCGGGGTCCGCGCCTGGGGCAGCGACGCCCTCCGCGAGGAGATCCTGCCTGGCGTCGCACGCGGGTCGGTACTGATGTGCCTCGGCTACACCGAACCCGACTCCGGTTCCGACATGGCCGCCGCCAAGACGCGCGCGACGCAGGACGGCGACGACTGGATCATCCAGGGCCAGAAGATGTTCACGACCGGTGCGCAGAACTCGCACTACGTCTGGTTGCTCGCACGAACCGATCCTGCGGCGCCAAAGACGCAGGGCCTCACCATGTTTCTGGTGCCGCTGAACACACACGGCGTCGAGATCACCCCGATCCACACCCTCGGCGGCGAACGTACGAACACCGTCTACTTCGACGGAGCCAAGATCGGTGACCACTACCGGGTGGGTCCCGTCGGCCAAGGCTGGCGAGTGGTGGCGGGCGCGCTCGACGCCGAGCACCGGATGGGTCGCATCGAGGACCGCGGCATCGGCGACGATGCCAACCTCGGCACGTGGCAAGGCTTGGTGCACCGGCTCACCGACGCGGGGTTGCGATGGGCCAGAACGGCTCATCATCCCGACGGCTCCCCCGTCGTCGACGACCCACTCGTCCGAGAGCGCGTCGCCCGGGTAGCGCTGGACTCGGAAGTCGCCGCGTTGCTCGACGGACCCATGAGCAAGGTCGCTACCGCGACGGCTCTGATTCGAAACTCCGCCGATCTCGTCGAGCTGTTCGGGCCGGCAGGTACGTTGCAGGCTGGCGAAGACGGTGCAGTCTGCGACGGCGAGGTCGAGTTCCTGCACCGCTTTGCGCAGGGCACGGCAATCTACGGCGGGTCGGTGGAGATCTTCCACAACATGTTGGCCGAGCGAGTGCTGGGGCTCCCGAGGGCCCGGATGCTCCCGCCGCGAGAGCGCTCGTGACCGATGGGCGACTTCGAGACGCTGGCCTACGAAGAACGCAATGCGGTCGCTTGGGTAACCCTCAACCGGCCCGACGTGCTCAACGCCGTGAACACGACCATGCAACGCGAGCTCGCGTCGGTCTGGCGAGCGTTGCGCAACAGCGACACGGTGCGGTGCGTGGTGTTGACTGGGGCGGGCGAGCGGGCGTTCACCACGGGTCGGGACCGCTCAGAAGCATTGTCGGCCAACGAGTCGATGGCGGAATCGTCGCCCTCCCGGCGAACTGGATTCGGTTCAACCGACTTTCACTTCAACGGCGCGGACGACCAGATTGGGCCGAAGTCGGCGGACCTGTGGATCCCGGTCGTGGCGGCGGTAAACGGTATCGCCTGCGGCGGCGCCTTCTTTCTTCTCGGCGAGGCGGACATCATCATCGCCTCGGATAATGCGACGTTCTTTGATCCGCACGTGTCCTCCGGGCTCGCGGCGACGTATGAGTCTATTCACATGGCGCATCGCATGCCGTTCGGTGAGATTGCGCGGATCGCCCTAATGGGCAGTCATGAACGGGTCTCTGCCCAGCGTGCGTACGAAATCGGGCTGATATCCGAAGTGCTCGCGCCGGGTGACCTCGCTGCGCAGGCGGCCTGGATCGCCGAATCCATTGCCTCGCAACCCGCTTTGCCTCTGCAAGCCACGGTGCGGTCGCTCTGGATGGCGCGCGAGCTGACGCGTCAACAGGCCCTTGACATGGGCTGGTCGATGATCGCACTGGGCAATCAACCGGAGCCACGCGAGGAGGGGCTGCGCGCGTTTGCCTCTGGCAAGCGAGTTCCGTGGAGGTTGCGATGAACGAACCGACGACGCCTGCCGGGTTCGGGTTCCCGGTCGAATCAGGCCATATCGCCCAGTTCGCGCGTGCGGTCGGCGACCTGAATCCGATCTACTTTGACGCCACCTACGCAACCCGGACCGACGTGGGTCACGTCATTGCCCCGCCGACGTTCACGATGGCGGCGGCCCACTTCGACCCGGACTGGCCACTAAGACCGCAACCCGGCCAGGCGTGGCGCGGGTCCGGCCGAACTCCTAGCGGAACCGCCGAATCCGATGCACCCAACTCCGACGCACCGCAGTCGGTGGGCCTGCACGCTGAGCAGCACTTCGAGTATCACCGGCATCCGCGACCCGGAGACGTCTTGTCGGTTACCGAGCGGGACGGCCGAACCTGGGAGAAGGAGGGCCGGCGCGGCGGTCGGATGGTCTTTCACGAGGTGATCACCGAGTACATCGATCAGGACGGTGCTCCGGTGGTGACGGCGCGGCGCGTCGGCGTACGCATCGACCGCTCGGGTGGTGCGTGAATTGGCTTTGCAGGCAAGCACTCTGAAGGTCGGTGACGCCGTCGACCAGGTCGTCGTAGATGGACTCACCAGGACTCAACTGGTGATGTACGCCGGGGCGTCGTGCGACTTCAATCCGCTGCACACTGACGAGGTCTACGCGACGCAGGCCGCGGGGTTCCCCTCGGTGTTCGGCCACGGGATGCTGACCATGGCGTTGAC
>Ga0209248_10000091_pt1 | contig 30647 bp, 28 predicted proteins | sample BogFormECP04_OM1_FD_188241 | JGI IMG/M metagenome (GOLD analysis project Ga0209248, IMG submission 188241) | Bog forest soil microbial communities from Calvert Island, British Columbia, Canada - ECP04_OM1 (SPAdes) (version 2) | ecosystem: Environmental > Aquatic > Freshwater > Wetlands > Bog ... | reverse complement strand
GGGGGCGGGGCCAACGGGGTCGTAGAAGTAGGCTTGGGTGGTTTCGGTTTCGCGTTCTACTTTCCAGATGCGGGTGTTGGTGAGGTAGTCGGGCTTATCGGTGAAGGGAGTGATGAAGGCGGGGCAGAACCACTGGATGCGGTTGTTGGGCTGAGCGGCGAAGTTGCCGTTATCGAGGGCGAGGATGTGGGTGCACTTGTGGCCGCCGCCGCCGGCGGCTTCACGAGATTCTGCAGGCCGGTGCTCAGGCGAATTGCAGACGTTTGAGTTTGATGTGCGTGGTGCGGAGATGCGCGAGATCATAGTGAGCTTGCTGTGTGAGCCAGGATTCGGGGCTGCCGCCGAAGACTTTCGAGAGGCGAACGGCCATTTCGGGAGAGATGCCGCGCTTCCCGTTGACCAGTTCGGACAGAGTCGTGCGAGTGACACCGAGAGCGGCGGCCGCTTTCGTGATTGTCAAGCCTAATGGTTCGATACACTGGCGCAGGATAAAACCGCCAGGATGCGGTGGGTTCTTCATTGGCATGGTTTGTTCTCCCTCACGACGGAAGCCTTAGTGGTAGTCGAGATAATCGACATCGCATGCGTCGCCATCGGCGAACCGAAAGGTTACCCGCCAATTCGCCCGGACGGTGACTGCCCAAAGGCCTCTCATTTCGCCCTTGAGAGGATGCAACCGAAATCCGGGCAGATCCATATCAGCCACGGTAGCCGAAGCGTCCAAACGAAAAAGAATGTCGCGGAGCCGATCCGCATGCTGGCTCACGACGCCGCGATGATCGTCCTCTTCGTAAAGGCGTTTCAGGCCCTTGTGGCGGATCGACCGGATCACGTCCGAGCGTAATGCGTTACGTAACGCATGTCAAGCGCAGTATGCTGCGTCACTGCAAGAAAATGGCAGGAGAGGAACGCAAGAGGCGCGACCGTTCGAGGCTCAGGGTAAGCGTGCCGTGATCCTCCTGGCCGATTTGATTTGGGCGCGGTGCGAGAAAGACTATGGTTTGGCGCCAGAGGATCGTCGGAGCGGAGACCCTAGGCGTGGAGTTGGACTTGGGCGTGGCTGGGGGCGGGGCCAACGGGGTCGTAGAAGTAGGCTTGCGTGGTTTCGGTTTCGCGTTCTACTTTCCAGATGCGGGTGTTGGTGAGGTAGCCGGGCTTATCGGTGAAGGGAGTGATGAAGGCGGGGCAGAACCGCTGGATGCGGTTGTTGGGCTGGGCGGCGAAGTTGCCGTTGTCGAGGGCGAGGATGTGGGCGCACTTGTGGCCGCCGTCGCCGGCTTCGCTCGGAATGACAGTTGGTTGGTGTGCTAGTGCTTCGCAGCGCTAGGATCGTTCCACGCAAAAATCACGTCGATCGAAGCTCAGGGTTGCGTCAGGCGACTAGGAGGGCTTTGGGATTTTTTCTGGCGATGGCGAGTAGTTTCAGGGCGGCTTGGCGTGGGCGGCGCGTTCCTTGCTCCCAGCTGCGGACGGCATTGGCGCTGACGTTGAGGTAGATGGCGAAGAGCGGTTGGCTGGCGTTGAGGGACTGGCGGATGCGGCGGATTTCGCGCGCGGAAATTGGCTTGGGGCGCGAGGGAGCGCGTGTGACGCGCAGATCGACGGTTTCGCCCCGCTCGTAGGCGGCTGCGCTCTGGAGCGCCTCTCGCATGTCATCGAATACGTTGATTTTGAGTTTTTTTGGCATATTCAGTCTCCCGAATCCTTTTTGACTTGCGCGACCCACTCTCGAATCTGCCTGCGCTGGTCTTCGCTGGCGTCCTCCTGCTCGTTTTTGTCGAGCAGTATCAGCAGGTGGATGTGTTGCTTTTGCTGCAAATACAAGTATAGGTAGCGATAGCCGCCTCGCTTTCCTTTGCCGCGGCTTGGATTGGCGACGCGCGCTTTTCGCACGCCGCCGAGTCCTGGGACCGTCGGGCCCCGCTCCGGTTTGCTGTCCAGGTCTTTCTGGATCGAGCTCAGGAGCTCATCAGCCTGGTCGCCGGCAAGCTGATGGAGCTTGCGGGTGAATGGGCGCGACTCGATGAATACCACGTTGCGATAGTATCACAATGTGGTATGGCTGGGCAAGGAAAAGCAGATCCCTCGTTTCGCGCCCTTCGAGATTCCTCAGGGCAAGCAGGGTGACAGAGGCTTCGCTTTATTTCGTTTTGCTCGGGGCGAGCGGGGTTGCAGGACGGTGGCGGTCTAAAGACCGCCACTACATGGTCCGGACAGAGCTTTGCAGAGTACATGAGGGCGAATGTTTTTCGGCCGCTGCACATGTTGAATAGCCAGTATGGGTTGCCGCCGCGGTTTCGAGATGTGATGGCGACGCCGTATGACGGACTCGGAAGTGCGCTGCCGATTCTTCGGTATAACGAGCTTTCAGCGGCTGGCCTCACAACTAAAGTGGATATTAGCGGGGCCATGGAGATTTTTCGTCTTAACGTGGAAGAATTTCCCCAGGATGCGAATGTGTATGACTCACTTGGAGAGGCTTATTTGAAAAAGGGCGAGAAGGGACTGGCTATTGAGAATTACAGGAAGTCGCTGGAGTTGAATCCGCAGAATGATAATGCGCGGGACGTGCTGAAGAAGTTGGAAGTGCCTCAGAGGTGAGTCAGTAGATGAAATTTGTGAGAACACTGAAACGACTTTCAGCGGGGGCGCATCAAACTGCATGAGTGGCGAAAGAGGCCAAAAACATGATCGTGGACTGCGCGAACTGCAAGCAAGCAATACGTCTTGAAACCGAAGAAATTACGTGCGATTGGCAATACCAAACCACCTGCCCGTATTGCGGACAAGAGCAAGCCGGTGCTTTATATTTCGGCACTGAAAGTTCCCCGGACGAAACCGCCAGTCTTCTACATGTTGTACTGAAATAGCCCCGAGTTCCTGGCCCGCTGCTACAAGAGAAAAGCAGATCCCTCGCTTCGCTCGGGATGACAGAACGCGTGAGGGATTGCAGGTCTAGCCAGGGGGCGAGGGTGCTCCACGAGGTGCTCCCCCGGCGCTCCACCCGCCTGCCGCAGGAGGGGACGCGCTGAAGCGACGACCCTACATGGGCGCGACCAGAGAGGCAACGCCCTGCCTTTTAGCTTTTCTTTAGTTCGATGTGGCCGTTTGTTGTGGCTACTTTTAGTTCGCGACCGCCGGCGCCTACTGTGCCGGAGAGAGATTTCGGGCCAAATTTTCCCTGTATGGTGATTGGAAAGTCGGTTTGGATGCCGCCATTGGTGGTGGCCGCGTCTACCTGGAATTCCGCGGTGGCCGGGAGCGTGACGTTCACACTGCCATTGGTGGTCAGCAGTTCCAGCTCGCCGCTCCACTTGGCGTTGCCGATGGACACGCTGACGCCACCGTTAGTGGTCTTCGCGGAGGCCCACTGGCTGGTGGAAACTTCCACATTGCCGTTGGTGGTCGCCGCCTCTACGACGCTGTCCAGGTTCACGCAATGAACGCTGCCATTGGTGGTCGACGCGTTGAAACGTGTGCCGCGCGGGACGTGCACGTCAAAATTGAGCTTGGCGTGATGGTTATGCCCCCACCAGTTGTTGGACTCCGAGGAGACTCCGCCGCGATGGCAGCGGCCCGGGGTTCTGTCCTTTGCATAGACGGCGCAAATTGTGACCCCGTCCGAGTATTCGACGACCTCGATAAACAAATCCTGGTCGTCGCCGCTCCCTTTCAGGATGCCTTGCGCACTCGCGGCATCCCCGGAAGCGAGGCTGGCTTCAATTTCGCCATTGGTATTGACCACTTCCAGGGTTTGCCCTGGCTTCAAGCTTGCCTGCCAATGAAAATCGGCGGGTGAGAAGACGGTGCGCTTTTCGCTCTGAGCCCACGCGGGGGCACCAACAACCAGTGAAATCAGTGCCGCAGCAATCGTGCCTGGCAGCCAGCTTCGTACTAAGCTCTTCATTTTCATGGCTTCTCTTTCTCCAATGGTTGTCTGACGTTTGAACCGACACGATCGTCTTATTGTATAGAACGAAATTCGACCTGCTTTTGTTCCTAAGAAACGGGGTACACCGGACAAAGGAGCCACGATTAATCTTGCCCCTCCGAAGACAAAGGCGCGGGCCTAAAGGCCCGCCACTACAGGGAGGATGTCGCGGGCGTAGGTGTCCAAGGTGGCTTCCTCTTCGCCGCACATTAGGTAGATGTTGAATTGGGTTACGCCGACCTGGCGGAGGCGGGCTAGTTTTTGGAGGTGGGCTTCTACTGGGCCGATTATGCAGAAGCGGTCTACTACCTCGTCGGAGACGAAATCGGCGTTGTCGCTGCCTACTTCGCAGTGGTGGAGGTAGTCGTAGCCGCCGCGGTTACGTACAAACGAGGTGAGGCTCTCCGGGAGCTCTTCCGGCTTGTACTTCGAGATGAGATCGACGATGTGATTGGAGACCAGGGCTGGGAACCAGCGGACGTGTTCGCGGGAGGCCTTTAGGTCGGCGGAGGCCCAGACTGGGGCGGCGGCCATTACTTCGATTTTGCTGAAGTCGCGGTTGGCTTCTTTTGCGCCTTCGCGGACGAAGTTAAGGCACCAGTCGATTAGGTCGGGGTCGGCGAACTGAAGGATGACGCCGTCGCCGATGCGGCCTGCGGTGCGGAGGGCTTTGGGGCCGTAGCCTGCGACCCAGACTGGGGGGACTTTGCCGTTGGTCCAGGGGAAGGTGGTGGGGACGCCGTCGAGGTCGACGGTTTTTCCGGCATTGAGGTCGCGGAAGGTGCGGACGAAGGATTCCAGATTTTCGAGAGTGGTGGGCTTTTTGCCGAGGACTCGGCGGGAGCTGTCGCCGCGGCCTATGCCTAGTTGCATGCGGCCATTCGAGACTAGATTTAGAGTGGCGAAGAGGCTGGCGGAGACGGTTACGTCGCGGACGGCGGGGTTTGTGACGCACGTGCCAACGCGCATGGTTTTTGTGTTGGCGGCCATCAGGGTCATGATCGGGAAGGGTTCTTTCCAGATTACGTGGGAGTCGAAAATCCAGGTGTGGGAGAAGCCGGAGGATTCGGCTTGGCGGGTTAGGTTGATGATGCGGTTGATGTCGATGTCGGGTTTGATGGTGATGCCGAAGTCCATGAAGGGGCTCCTTGGATCGATGGTGCGCTTGCGGCGCAAATGCGCCGCGTCATAAGGAAGCGGAGAAAAGAGCACAGGCAGGAGTGCCCTTCGAAGCTCAGGGCAAGCCTGTGCTACCTCTGCATAAGAACAAGATAGCCGAAAAAGCTGACGGCGAAGCCAACAAACCACGCGTAGTTGTACAAAACTCGGAATGCCGGGATGAAGACGCCGATGAAGGCGACTCCCACGCCTGCGGCCAGGGCGGCGATTGCTTGCCAGTTTACGCCGTGGTTGAATTCATATTCGCCGCCGCGCTGGTAGAGGTCTTCTGTGGAGAGAAGCTTTTTGCGGATTACGAAATAGTCGCAAATCATGACGCCGGCGATAGGACCCAGGAAGCCGGAATAACCGACAAGCCAGCCAAAAATGTAGCTGCCGTAGCTGGACATCAGCTTCCACGGTTGCATGGCGATGCCCACGACGCAGGTGATTAGGCCGCCGGTGCGGAAGCTGATGCGGCGCGGGGAGAGATTGGAGAAGTCGTTGGCTGGAGAGACTACGTTTGCGGCAACGTTGACGTTTAGCGTGGCCATGAGGAGGCCGAGCATGGCGATGACTACGGCGATGGGATTGCCGAGGCGGGCGAGGACTTTGACGGGATCCCAGAGGGCTTCGCCGAAGATGATGAGCGTGGCGGAGGTTACGGCGATGCCGATGAAGGAGTAGAACGTCATTGTTGCAGGGAGGCCGAGGGCCTGGCCTACGATTTGGTCTTTTTGGCTGCGGGCGTAACGGGTGAAGTCTGGGATGTTAAGAGAGACTGTGGCCCAGAAGCCTACGACTCCGGTTAGAGAGGGGATGAAGAAGCGAAAAAATTCCGGGAAGGTTTGAAATTTCGAGGGGGTGGCGAGCATGGGGCCGAAGCCTCCGGCTTTTGCGCGAGCCCAGAGAAGTAAGGCGAGGCCGATCAGGAGCAAGAATGGTGCGGAGATGCCTTGCAGGAAGCGGATGGTTTCGATGCCGCGCAGGATGACTACAACGTTTAGCAGCCAGAAGAAGCCGAAGCAGAGAGCGGGGCCGTAGGAAACATGCTGCCAACCTGGGGCTAGCGCGATGAGCATGGCGTTGATGGCTTCGCCGCCGATCCAGGTTTGGATGCCGAACCAGCCGCAGGCTACTAACGCTCGCAGGATGGCGGGGACGTTTGCGCCGAGAACGCCGAAGGAGGCGCGGGCGAAAACGGGGAAGGGGATGCCGTAACGCGTGCCAGCGTGGGCGTTGAGGAGCATGGGAATCAGGACGAGGACATTGCCCAGGAAAACGGTGAAGAGAGCTTGCTTCCAGCTCATGCCGCCGGCAATCATTCCGCTGGCGAGCAGGTAGGTGGGAATGTTGACGCTCATGGAGATCCAGAGGGCGGCGTAGGCATAGGTGCCCCAGGTGCGGCGGTTTGGCGGGACGGGGGCCAAATCTTCGTTGTAGAGCGAGCTTGTGGTGATGGTGTCGGCGGAGTTGGCGTCAGTCATTGGTGGGGCTCGGATATTTCTTTTTACTGGAAAGAAGTGGCGAGTGGCGAGTGATTAGTGGCGAGCCAGAAAGAACTGGCGGCGTAGGGCCGAAACGGGTGCTGCCGGAGGTGAAGGAGTTGGTGTCCGTCATCGTGGCTAATCGGCAGCTTCGGAGGATTTGGCGGAGCGGGTGCGGGTGATTTGGCCGTAGGATTCGGGGCGGCGGTCGCGGAAGAATTGCCAGGTGTCGCGGACTTTTTGGATGTCGTCGAGGTTTAGTTCGGCGACTAGCAGTTCGTCTTTGTCGCGGCTGGCCTGGGCTACGATTTTTCCGCGTGGGTCGCAGAAATAACTTTTGCCGTAAAATTCGCCTATGTTCCAGGGAGCTTCGGTGCCGACGCGGTTGATGGCGGCTACGAAATATTGATTTGCGACGGCGTGGGCTGGTTGCTCAAGTTCCCAGAGATATTCGGAGAGGCCAGCGACGGTGGCGGACGGGTTGTAGACAATTTCGGCGCCGTTGAGGCCGAGGCAGCGGGCGCCTTCGGGGAAGTGGCGGTCGTAACAGATGTAGACGCCGACACGGGCGTAACGCGTTTCGAACACGGGATAGCCCGCGTTGCCGGGCGTGAAATAAAATTTTTCCCAGAAGCCGGGATGGCAGTGGGGGATGTGGTGCTTGCGGTATTTGCCGAGGTAGCGGCCATCGGCGTCGATGACTGCGGCGGTGTTGAAATAGACGCCGGTCATTTCGACTTCGTAGATGGGGACTACGAGGACCATTTGATACTTTTTTGCGAGCTTTTGCATGTGGGCTACGGTGGGGCCATTGGGGACTGGCTCGGTGAGTTCGTACCAGCGGGTTTGCTGCTCGGCGCAGAAATAGGGGCCGTAGAAGAGCTCCTGGAGGCCGAGGATTTGGACTTTCTTTTTTGCGGCGGCGACGATCAGGTCTTCGTGCTTGGACATCATTTTTTGTTTGATTTGAGGCAGGGAGAATTTTTCTGGCGACCATTCACAGCTGGCTTGAATTAGGCCGGCGCGGACTGTGCGGGGCATGAGGACCTCCGAAAGAGCTTGTTTGAGAATGCTGGCGCAAAGTTTACCTTGTGCGTCGACTGGTCACAAGGATTAGAGGCAGTCCAATGTTTACGCTCTGGGAAGGGAGAAAGGGCGGGGCAAGCCCCACCCCTACGAAGGAGGCGGTGCGCGGATTGAGTTTTCTTGCGAATCGGTTCATAGTTTTTGCTGGCGCTGTGTTCGCGAGGTTGGTCTCTGCTGCGCCGCTCACAAAATTTCTCTGAGGTGATCCGTGAAACGTTTGAAACTACTCTCGATAGTTGCGCTTGCCGTGTTGTGCTTGGTGCTTATGGCGAAGACGGCTGGGGCGCAGCAGTATCCGGAGAGCACGTATCAGGAATTGCGCTGGCGGATGATTGGGCCGACGCGGGGAGGAAGGACGCGGGCGTCGGCGGGTGTGCCCGGGCAGCCGAACGTTTTTTATGTTGGGCAGGTGAATGGCGGCGTTTGGAAGACGGATGACGCCGGGCGGACTTGGACGCCGATCTTCGATGAGCAGCCGTCGCAGGCCGTGGGAGCGATTGCGGTGGCGCCTTCGGATCCGAACATTATTTATGTTGGCAGCGGGGAGGGATTGGCGCGGCCGGATTTGGCTGTAGGCGACGGGATTTATAAGTCGACCGATGCAGGGAAAACCTGGACGCATCTTGCGGGGCTGCGGGACAGCCAGGGGATACCGGCTTTGGCGGTTGATCCGCGCGATGCGAATCGCGTGTTCGCGGCGGCGCTGGGGCATCCATATGGGCCGAATGAGGAGCGCGGGATTTATTTGTCGACCGACGGCGGGTTGAATTGGACGAAGGTGCTTTCGAAGGGAGAAAACGTTGGCGGGTCGGACGTGGAGATTGATCCGGCAAATCCGGATGTGATGTACGCGGGAATGTGGGAGTTGCGGCTGGGGCCGTGGGAGGATGCGAATCAGTATCAGGGGACGGGCGGAGGGCTTTTTAAGTCGACGGATGGCGGGAAGACCTGGAAGCAGTTGACGAATGGATTGCCGAAGGTGATTCAGGTGAATTTGACGATTGCGCCCAGCCAGACCAGCCGGCTGTTCGCGGCGGTGGCAGGGGCGCGCGGGGAAAATGTTCCAGGGAATGAAGTGGGGATTTACCGGTCGGATGACGCAGGAGAAAACTGGACGCGGATTACGATGGACCCGCGGCCTGCGGGGCGCATTGGCGGCGGGGATTTGCCGATGCCGAAGGTGAATCCGAAAAATCCGGATGTCGTGTATTGCACGAGCACAGTGACGATGAAATCGGTGGACGGCGGGAAAACGTGGGCTAGTTTTCATGGGGCGCCCGGCGGGGACGATTATCAGAACTTGTGGTTCAATCCGAATGATCCGGACATTATTTTGCTGGTGAGCGATCAGGGTGCGCAGGTGTCGGTGAATGGCGGACGGACGTGGAGCACGTGGTACAACCAGGCGACTGCGCAGCTATATCACGTGATTGCAAGCAACGGGTATCCGTATTTGGTTTGCGGGGGGCAGCAGGAGAGCGGGTCGGTGTGCGTTTGGAATCGGGGGAATGATGGGGAGATTACGTTTCGGGACTGGCATCCGGTTGGAGTGATTGAGTACGGGTATGCCGCGCCGGACCCTTTGAATCCGGATTTTATTTATGGTGCGGGGAGGAGGGAGGTTTCGAAATATTCACTGCAGACGGGGCACGTGCAAATTGTTTCGCCGGTTGTTGTGGCTGATCCGAAATATCGCGCGGATCGGACGCAGCCGATTATGTTTTCGCCTGTCGATCCGCACATTTTGTATACGACGATGAATTTTCTGTTCAAGACGACGGACAGTGGGCACAGTTGGCAAACGATTAGCCCGGATTTGGGGCGGGAGAAGAATGCGATGCCTGCCAGCCTCGGCACTACGGCCTCGAAAGATGCAAATGCGGAGAAACAGCGTGGGGTGATTTATTCGCTGGCGCCGTCGTTCAAGACCGTGAACACGATATGGGCCGGAACGGATGACGGGTTAATCTGGATTACGCGCGATGGTGGAGCGAATTGGAAAAACATTTCGCCGGCAGAACTGAAATCGTGGAACAAAGTGTCGCAGCTTGTGGCTTCGCATTTTGACGATGAGACGGCTTACGCTTCCGTGAGCGGGTTTCGAATTGATGATCCGCATCCTTATATTTATCGCACGCACGATGGTGGCAAGACCTGGAAACTGATTACGGGTGGTTTGCCTGATTCGCCCGTCGATACTGTGCGCGAAGATGCTGTACGCAAGGGGCTTCTTTTTGCGGGGACGGAGACCAGCGTTTGGGTTTCGTTTGATGATGGAGATCATTGGCAGAGTCTTGAATTGAATTTGCCGCATTCGTCGATGCGGGATTTGTGGATACATGACAATGACTTGATTGTGGCGACGCACGGGCGGTCGTTCTGGGTGCTTGACGACATCACACCGCTGCGGCAGATCAGCGATGCGACGCAGAAGGCGGATGCGCTCTTGTTCAAGCCAGGCGCGGCGTACCGCGTCAAGCGCGATACGAATACGGATACGCCGATTCCGCCGGACGAGGCTACCGCGCTGAATCCTCCCGACGGGGCGATTGTGGATTATTTTCTAGGGCAGGCGGCTGCGGGACCGGTGAAGATGGAAATCCTGGATGCGGCAGGCAAAGTTGTGCGGCGTTATGCGAGCACAGACAAGCAGGAGCCCACGGACGAGGAGGTTTTGAAGCAATTGATCCCGCCTTATTGGACGCGTATGCCGAAAACGCTTTCGACGGCGGCAGGGATGCACCGATTTGTGTGGGATTTGCATTACACTCGGCCGCTATCCACGCGTTACGACTATCCGATTGCGGCGATTCCTGGGGACACGCCGCGTTTGCCGGTGGGACCTAGCGCACTTCCGGGGAGTTACAGCGTTCGACTCACTGTGAACGGAAAGACATCCACAGAGCCGTTGATCGTGAAAATGGATCCGCGGGTGAAGACGCCTCGAGAAGGATTGGCGCAATTGTTCCAATTGCAGGAGCGGCTCGCGCACATGATGACGGAGAGCACCGAAGGTGTACTAGAGGCGCGGACCGCGCATGAACAGTTGCAGAAGCTGGCGGGGCAGGCGAGCGGGGCGCTGGCGGAGGCGATTTCCGCGCTGGACAAAAAAGTTTCGGCGCTGGTTGGAGGGGCCGGGTTTTTCGCGCCGCCTTCGCCGAAGCCGACGCTTGGCCGGGTCAACGGCGAGGTAAGCGCGGTTTATGGCGAGCTCGAACGAGGGGACGCCACACCTACCGTTGCGCAAGCGAATGCTACGGCGGAAAACGAGAAGAGCTTCGCGGTGGTTATGAAGCAGTGGAAGGATTTGAAGGCTACGGAGATTCCGGCGCTAAATCGCCAACTTCGCGATGCGAGCCTTCCAGAAATCGCACTCGAATCAAAGCCGACGGAAGAAGAAGATTCGGACGATATCGAGTAACGTGGGTGCCGGCTTCAAGAACTCGAAGCGTTGAGCGAGGAGATTTTTTAGTTCGCGCTTAGACGAATAATGCCCTCGTTGTTTTCGATGGTTATTTGTGTGTGGAAGGGCTCGGAGATTTTTTGAAGGCGTTTCAGAATGGCCCCGGTGACGTCTGGTGATGGGATTCGCGGGAGGCCACGCAGGGAATCCTGGGTGGCGAAGCCCAGCTCAATTGGATGAAGGCGAATTTCGCATGGGAGGCCGTGGTCAATACGAGTGACGGTTATCACGCCTTGATACCAGATTTCGCTATTCAAAAACCGTTTGATGAAAAGTTGGTCGAGTTGCGTGTCGCTGATTTTCTGCGGGTCTTGCTGGAGCGCTTCGTACATTTCAAAAGGAACTGGAGTTTGCTTTTCGACTTCAAAGATGAAATCGCCGAGGCTGTAGAAGATGGGTTTGCCTTTGTAGATTTCGATTCCACGCAGTTGATGTGGGCCATGGCCGACGAATTCGTCGGCGCCGGCGTCAATAGATTGATGCGCGAGATCAATCAAGAAATCGGGCGGTTGCTGGCTCCAGTTGCCGGGTTCGTGAGTGTGGATTGTGGCGATCAGGAAATCAGAATGTGCCTTGCCTTCGCGAATGCTGGCGAGATTTTCGGCAACGTCAGTCGGATTCATCTTGAATGAACTTCCCCCAACATTGCTGCCAACGCGATAGGAAACGCCGAAGAGAGACAGCTCCGTAGGTTTTTTCGATGCAGTTTTGGCGGTGGGGCTTGCGGATCTTTCCTGTTGTGATGCACTTATTTTGAGCAGAGCGTCCATCATTTCTGTGCTAACAATGTGAAATTCTTCCATGCGGATGGCATTCATTCCCGGCCTGGAGAGGACATTTTGCTGCTTCGGGCTGGCGGTCGAACTGGGAGTGAAGCTTGAGGCCATGGAAACGAGGCTTATTGTTCCTTTCGGAGTGGTGAGGAAGGATGCGGCGCGGGCGAGGGCGCGATTCTCCCCAGTTCCGGCATGGGCAATTCCCGCGTCGTCGAGAGTTTTGTCGGTTTCGCGCATGCCGTCGCGACCCCATTCGGTGGAATGATTGTTGGCGCGAGCGAGCATGCGAAAGCCGGCCGAACGTAAATCGGCAGCCACTTGCGGGACGCCGATGAGCCACATACCGCCGTTTTCCGCTTCGGGATAGCCTTTGAAATGTTTTATGTCCAGCAGAGTTCCTTCGAGATTACCGAAACCTACGTCGGAGTTTGCGACGATATTGATGGCGGATGTAAACTCCGCGTCCTTTATGCTCGCAAACGATTGAGCAGCGATAATGTCGCCTACTGCAGCGATAGTGAGACTTTCTGAAGATTGAGGAATTGACGAGTTTTCCGTAGGCGGTTTATCCGGAAGCGCGGACGCTGAAGCTTGAGCGGCTCGAGAATTACCGGCAGGCAGATGGTAGAAAAGTGCGACACAGGCTAACGACAAAATTAACAAAGATGCTTTGTGTCTTCGCATATAAGAATGAGCGTACGTCAAGAAATCTACCGGAGCGCTTGCGTGCGCCTAAAAATAGCTCTTCACAAAAAGCTTAGTGCGAGGCGCTGGTGGCGTTGAAATAGTCGTAGGCCGTCCTGGCAATGCGGCCGATCACATCCTCGGCTTGGACCGTTGGAACGAGAGTGCTGGCCTTCACCGTGAAGACGGTGACGACGACGTGCTGTTTGCCCAGGTAGAGGATGCCGACATCATTGGTGGTGAGGCCGATGGTGCCGCTCTTTGTGGCGGTGGTCATTTCGCCCATGTAGCGGGAGATGCGTCCACGATGTTCCTGCTTTTGCATGATGCCGAGCATGTCCTGGCAAGATTTTTCGCTGGCGGCTTCGGACTTGAGAATTTTTTCTAGAAGTTCCGCGATGGAACGGGGAGAGGTGTGGTCGCGCGGGTCATCCGTAAGCGTTTGACCGGCTTTGTCCATTTGTGCCTGCGTCAGACTCGGGAAGGCTTCGGGGTGCGCGATCAATTCGGCGGCGGTCTTGCCTTTGTATACGGGGTTCCCGGCGGCCAGCCAATCGGAAATGATTTGTTCCGTGGTGCGATCGACGCGGAGACTTTGGATTCCGAGAGATTTCATGGTGGCGGTTACGTTGGCGGCGCCGACGCGATTGAGCAGGATGTCGGTGGCTTCGTTGTCGCTGACGACGATCATCAGGAGTAGCAAGTCGTGGATTGTTGGCGCGATACCGGGCTTAAAGTACATGAACAGACCACTGCCGAGGCGAAGATCGCTTTGCTTGAGCGTGACGCGCTCATCGAGAGAAATTTTTCCGGCGTCCACCTGGCGAAAAACCTCGGTCATGATGGCCACTTTGTAGGTGCTGGCCATGGGATAGGTTTCGTCGGCATTGATGGCGACAGTCGCTCCTGTTTCGACGTTGCGAACGTAGAGGCCGACTTTTCCGGGAAAGGTTGCGGCCAATTCGTTCAGGCGCTCCTGAAGTGCAGAGGGAGTGGAGGTGGCCGCGGATTGCGCGCGCGAGACACCGGACAGGGTCAGGAGAAGAAGCAGGCACGAAATGGTGATAGTGGCCTTTCGAGCTGGAAGGATCATCGGAGAACTCCTCTCAGTATCTGCGATCATAGAAGTGAGTGCGGCGAGTGAGCGCGGCGGGCAACGCGCAACAAATGATGCTATCGCGAAACGCTCACAATGACCCGTGCAGTCTAGGGGCAGCACCATGCGGTGTCAATTGCAAATTAGCAATGAGGTGAATCGCTTCGTCTCTCGCAACGAATGTTGCAACGGCGATCGAAGCTTTTTTCAGAGCACAAGGGTTACTTAGCCGGGTGTGGTTTTACTCCGGTCCATGTCCAGCCGCTGATCTTCCAGCCGCCAGCTTCTGCGTGCAGAACAAAGGTCATTTGTCCTTCTTCTGTTAAAGGCCGGCCATGTTCCTTGTAGTTGTAAATCGTGGGCACGACTACGTAGGCGACGTCACCTTCGATTTCGGTTCGCGTGGGCGCGCCATATTTCACAATTCCGTCAGTCACACCCGCAGCTTGTGCATGCTTTTCATAGTCAGCAGCCCATTCCTGAGGAGCGTGAGGGCCGACCCAGCGATGAGGTGCGAACTCGTCGACAATGACGATGTCGCCGGTCGCATACGCAGCGTAAGCGGAGTTTACGTCGCCCTTGTTGAATCCGTCGATGAACTGACGGATTGGCGCAGTCACGTCGGCAGGAGTTGCCGCGACGACCGCAAAGGCAAATAGAACGTTGGCGAACAATGCGACGATTGTGTTTTTCATAAGTTTCATTCGGAACAGCAGCTAAATTTGCGGCTTATCGCCTTCGATGGGGGCGATCTTGGGCTGTGCGTCTGTAGGGGTAGGATTAGACGACAGGTTAACGCGCGCACCAGCCTGGATGAGTTGTGTTTCGCCTGGACCCTGGAAGAAGCTGAATCCCGGGCGGCCCTTCCAGGCCTGCGGCCCTCCCAACCTGATCCCGTGCTGAAGCGTTACGTCGTGGATTCGCGTGACCAGGGCTTCATACTCCCTGTCGCCCTGGCGATGTCCGGAAAAATTGCCCAGATCCGTGCTCGCAGCGAAGATGACATCGATGCCCGGAACGGATGCGATTTTTTCGGCATTTTCCACACCGATAGGAGTCTCGATCATGATAACCACCACCATGTTGTCGTTGGCTGTTTGGCGGTAGTCGGCTCCCCACAAAGCCCCATACTGGCCGTTGCCCTGGCTGCGACGACCCTCGGGGGGATATTTTGACCACTTCACGGCGGCCTGAGCTTTTTCCACCGTGTCCACCGTGGGAACGATAATTCCGACAGCGCCGATGTCGGTCGCTTTTTGGATATCGCTCTCCGTCGCGTCCGGCACGCGAATAAAAGGCATCGCCGAAGATCCTCGGCAGGCCCAGATCATTCTGGCTACATCCTCATAAGTAAGAGGGCTGTGCTGCATCTCGATCCAGAGATAATCGTATCCAGCATTTGCTGTGGCGCAGTAAATGTTGGGGTCGGGAGAGAAAATCGTGGCGCCGACAAGCTGCTTGCCCTCGCGCAGTTTCTGCTTGGCAGTGTTGTAAAGCCGCGCTGGCGCCTTTTCCTGCTGCACTTGTGCTTCTGCCAGCACTATGCAGGACAGCACCGTGCAGATCGCTGCGATTGAGATGTAATAGCGCGTTCTCATCGGGCTTCTCCTTGATGCAAGCATCCGTTTGCGCGTGGCGGAAAAACATACTACTCCGCACATTAGTCCGTGTCGCGATTAATCAGCGCCAATGCCAGAGCAGTGCGCCAGGTTCTGTATGAACATGATGGTAAAAGCGAATCCAGAAGTGGTCAGAGAGAAATTGCAGGGGAAAGTGGCGCGCCTGGAGGGGTTCGAACCCCCGACCCCGTGCTTCGGAGGCACGTGCTCTATCCATCTGAGCTACAGGCGCGTGGTCGCGCTCCGCAAAAACCAACTGAAGCACGTTTCGCGAAGAACGCTGTCTACGAGACCATTCTAGCGCTTGCCTGGGTTTCACGCCAGAGCGCGTTCATCGACAGGACCGCAGACAGGGTCAGCCCCTGGCCCGGGTTTTGATGTCGTGAGCCAGCCGTTCAATCTCTTCGGCCTTTTTGATCATGGCGACCGACATCACCTTGGAGGAGTCGGTTTTTTCCACTTCCTCCTTCAGGTCCGTGGCGAGCTGAAACAGCTTGTCGATGCTCTTTTTGATGTCTTTCTCGTTGGATTCGAGTATTACTTTGGTTGGAGACTTCGATGGCGATGCTTCATCAGGGTCCCCGGAGGGGTCTGGAGGAGCTGTTGGCCGGCCCCCACCTGTCGAAGGCTTGGCCTGCCCGCTAAGACTGACGGCGCGCAGGATCACCAGCGATCCGGCTGCCGTCAAGAACGTCAAAAACCTGCGTCTTGTGTCAAACATGTTCCCCTCACTCCCGGCGCCGTGTGGTTCCCTGGATGCGACTTGCCGACGGGCATCCTCGCTCTTCCAATGTTATACTCTCCCTCCCGTTAAAAAACGATGCCCAGTCTGCCCATTCACTGGCCCGAAATCACGCTCAGCACGGTTCTTGACCTCGTCGCCATATTCCTCGTTGCGCTGATCCTGAACCGTTTTCTGCGCGCGATGTCGAACTTGATGATCAAGCACGCGGCGTCGCAGAGCAAATCGGCGCAGTTGCGCGAGCAGCAGACGCGAACGCTGGCGGGGCTGATTTATGGCACGGGCAGCAAGGTCGTCTGGGTCATCGCGCTGCTGACAGTTATGGAAAAAGTTGGGATCAACCCGCTTCCGGCGTTAACGGTTGCAGGACTGGCCAGCGTCGCGATAGGATTCGGCGCGCAAAATCTGGTGCGCGACGTCATCACCGGGTTTTACATTGTGTTTGAAGACCAGTACGTCATTGGCGATACCATTCAGGTAGGGGACACGACTGGGCGCGTGGAGCACTTGACGCTGCGGCGTACCGTGGTACGCGACGCGCGAGGGGCGCTGGTGACGATTGCCAACGGGGAGATACGCACGGTGAGCAACCTGAGCCGTGACTGGTCGCAGGCGTTTGTGGACATCGCCATCGCGCCGGAACTATCGCTCGAAAAAACGATGCAAGCGCTGGAAGCCGCGGCGGCCGAAATGCGCGGCGATCCTTCCTGGTCGCAGGCGCTGGTGGATGGCCCGCGCATCCTGGGTGTGCAATCCTATGATCGCCTGGCTTCGACGGTGCGGGTGCAGGTGCGCACAGCACCCACGCGGCAGGATGAAGTATCGCGCGAACTTCGCCGCCGCATTCAAATGGAATTCCAGAAGCAGGGCCTGCCGCTATCCAGCGCGCAGCGCATCGAGCTGGCCGGTGCCTCTCCCTTCCCCCAAGAGGCACACAAACCGGCAGCCGAAAATTAGAACGAGGAGATACCGCGATGAGCCAAGTTACGTACGAAGAAGTCAATCTGATGCTGAAGCTGTACGAGATGCGGCGAGAGCCGAGGCTCCGGCAGGCGCGCGCCTGGTTCCTGGAGCATTTTCATCCCACGAGTCCCGAAGACATGGTGCAGAAATTTCCGCAGGGAGGCGAGGAGAATACGTTTATAAGAATGGTCATCAGCTATTGGGACATGGTGGCCAGCATCGTGAATCGAGGATTGATTAATGATGAGCTGTTCTTCGAGAGCAACGGGGAGATCTGGGTGGTGTGGGACCGCATGAGGTCGATCGTGCCGACGTGGCGGTCCGCGTTCAAGAATCAGCAGCTGTTTTTCAATATTGAAGAGACCTGTAAGCGGCTGGAGGCGTGGCGGGAAAAGCGGGCGCCGGGCGCCAGCGCAGCCATGCGGCAGATGATGCAGCAATCCAAGCAGTAAAGTGCAGGCGACTTGTTTGCGGATGGGATAGAGATTTTACGCGCGGCGGACTTTTCAATTCTGCTGGCGAGCGGGATGGGGAGTTTCGTCGAACGCTATCTCGTCTTTTGTTTCGGGCATGGCTATCCGGAGGCAGTCGCGGCCTTCGCCTTTTGCCCGGTAGAGCGCAAGATCCACGGCATGCAGCAGATGCTCAAGAGGTTTTGGCCCCCAATCGGCGCTCTGAAGAAGACCGAAGCTCATGGTTACGGCGACCGGGCCTTTCGCCGTGTGTATCGGGCGGCATGAAAACAGTTTGCGAATTTCCTCGCCGCGGTTCGGGCCAAAAGCCGGATCGCAGTTATTCAAGACCACCAGGAATTCTTCGCCTCCGAAACGGGCGACGAAATCATAGGAGCGCACGGCGCCTAGCAGCCGCGCGGCAATTTCGATGAGCACTTCGTCGCCGACGATGTGGCCCCGGGTATCGTTTACGCGCTTGAAGTGATCCACGTCGCCGAGCAAAATGGCTGTGGATTTTTTCTCGCGCTGGGAACGGTGGAGTTCGCGCCCGAGCAAGTCCATGATTGCGCCGCGGTTCAGCAGGGAAGTCAGCGCATCATGCGTGGCTCGGAAGCGCATGTTCTCGCGAGCTTCGACCAGGCGGTCCTCCAGAAGGAGAATGCGCTCTCCGACGCGGAGCCGGGCGCGCAATTCCTCAGCGTTGAAAGGCTTGGTAAGATAGTCGTCAGCTCCGGATTCGAGGCCGTGAACGGTGTCTAATTTGGAGCCCTTGGAGGTCAAGAGAACCAGATAGATGTAGCTTTGTTCGGAACGCTTGCGCAGAGCGCGGCAGACACTCGGGCCGTCCAACTCTGGCATGATCCAGTCCAGCAGAGCCAGACGAGGGCCGTCCGGCTGGCAAAGTTTCTCGAGAGCCTGCTTGCCGTTCTCCACCACGACTACCTCGTAACCGGCGCGATCCAGCGTTTTTTCCAGCAGACGGCGAGAAAGCATTTCATCGTCGGCAATTAGAATCTTCAATGCCTCACCTCCGCTGCATACGCGTCAATTTGGGGAAGAAGGGTGGAAGCCTCGAGCCCCAGGACATTCAAAGCGTCTTTGAGAGCGCTTTGTTCTCCGGCAGAAGCCAGTTCTTCGAGCTTCGCCGCCGCCGCCGCCGCGCGCTCCGCGCCGAGATTGGCAAGCATCCCTTTGAGGGCGTGGCTCACGTCGGCCGCTTTTTTCAGGTCTCCGGCGGCCACGGCTGCTTCCAGGGATGGCTTGATTCGGGAAAACTCTTCCTTGAAAATGCCGAGCAGGTCGTGGAGAAGCTCCTGATCGTTGTCCACTCTGGCAAGAAGTTCGGCCAGATTCCAAACCTGCTGCGCCTGATGTTCTGCTTTGTTTTGCATCGTGTCAGATTCCTTTGTGAATTTCCGAACAGTGGGCCGTTCCCTTGAGCACTGCGGAAACCGAATCGCGATTCATGCCCAGTTGGACCTGACCCTTTCTGCTAGCGAGCGCCGTCACCGTGGAGCAACGGAGTTGAAAAGATCGTTCGCAGAGAAGGCTGCGTGACTTTCGGGCTTTTCGCGGGCTGCGGCCTGACGATCACGTGGCGCGCAAGGGCGAGCATGTTCGAACTGATCCGGAGATGGGCGTCTTCAGCCGCGACCATGCTGACCTCAAACTGGAGCCGGTCGCCCTCAATGAGAAAATCGATAGCTCCGCCGCTGGACAGAAAATTGGGAGTTTCGCCCACGGTCAGCACGCTTGCTCCTTCAAGGGCCTTGAAGATTTTTTCGTAGCTCTTGGACTCCGAGCGGCTGACAAAGAGAATGTGGCACGCTCGCAGCTCCTGCTCCTTATGTGCCCAGCGAAGTTCCACACGGCGGCCGTGGATGGAAATGGTTTGCGTCGTTTCGGCAAGCGATGTCCCGAAGGAGAAGTCGCCAATGACGCAAAGGAGGAACGGAGCTTTTGGAGTGGGAAAGGCGACCTCCGGCCAGTCAATAAATTGGGGAAAAGCGGCCAGGAAACTGGCCTTTGAGCGGTACTCATTGCTTGCTGCGGCGTTCTGAGCCTGGACAAGGGGAGGCGCAACGGGGAGAAAGAAAAAGAGAAGCAAAGCCAACGAAACCCGAAAAAAGGGAGCAACCGAAAAGCAAGCCGTGTTGCTGCCGGAGGCGAAAATGCGAATAGCGTATTGGGACGGACAGGGGCGGGTTGCACGCACGTACGACGCCATCGCGATGGTATCGAGGTCATAGGCAATGTTGCGAGACACAGGGAACCCCACGAGTGAGGGGCAAGAATGAGGCCAGAGAGCGAGCCGGGCAGGCTGTCTATGCCTATGAAAATAAGAAAGTTATGGGCGTTCCGTTAGATGCCGCGGTTGCGCCAATTCCCATGTCGGGACAATCGTCGCTGGCTAAATCAGAATGGAACACGGAGAGGGATAGGCCCGCGACTCAGCTTTGCAGAAACGGGGGCTTGGTTCGCAACGAGGGCAGCCTACTCGGGCTCACAGGAAAGGGAGTCTGCTGAGGCAAATGGCCGGCGCTACGCTGAATTTTTCTCGTGCAGCAGCGATTCGCGGACGGTCTCTAATTCGTTCTTCTTTTCTTTGTCCACGTCGGGAAAGGCGAGATTCAGCCCTTCAAGCGCGGTAATGATCGCGGAGGCCACGATCAGTTGCGAGTACCATTTGTTGTCCGCGGGAACCACGTACCAGGGCGCATGCTTCGTGGTCGTATTCTCGATCATCTCTTCGTAGGCTTCCTGATAATCTTTCCAGTAGCCGCGTTCTTTGACGTCGGCCATGGAAAACTTCCAGTTCTTTTTCGAATCCTCAAGGCGGTCCAGAAAACGTTTCTTTTGTTCCTTCTTCGAGACGTGGAGAAAAAACTTGCGGATCACGACGCCATTTTTCGTCAAGTAGCTCTCAAACGCGTTGATGTCTTCGTAGCGTTGCTCCCAGATGTGTTTGGTGATCAACGCGCCTGGCAGCTTTTGAGCTTCCAGGATCGTTGGGTGCACTCGCACGACGAGAACTTCTTCGTAATACGAGCGGTTGAAAATGCCAATCATGCCTCGTTCAGGAACGCGGCTGTGTGCACGCCACAGGTAATCGTGATTCAGCTCTTCGGTGCTGGGCATCTTGAAGGAATGAACGTCGCAGCCTTGCGGATTTATGCCGGACATGACGTGCTTTACGACACCGTCTTTGCCTGCGGCGTCCATGGCTTGCAGAATGAGCAGAAGCGCCCAGCGATCCTGGGCGTAGAGCTTTTCCTGGAGACTACTGAGGAGGCCGACGCGGCCGTCAATGATTTTTTGGCTATGCTGCTTGTCTTTTACATCGCCCGTGTCGTCCGGGTCATAATCCTTCAGGCGGAATTTTTTGCCTTTGGAGATGCAATAGGGCTCGGCAAGGCGTGCGGATTCTTTGATCTGCTTTTGATATTTCATGGTGGTGGGAGTTTAGTATAGAGCGGGCGATTCAGAACAGCGTTTCAAGTGGCCAGCCAGGGGCAAAGGGCCGGAGGATGGTTTTCGCGGCTTATGGGGGCTTTAAGAAAGAAAAAGGGCTCGCTCCACTTTTGTGGAGCGAGCCCAAGTGACCGTGTTTTTCTTTTGCGTTGGGAAGTGCCGTTGATTAATCGATATCCGGTTGCAGCGGAATGCCTGTAGACGGATCGAGAATCAGCTTGTGGTTTGCGGCTGGAGCGTCGAAGTCAAAGAAGCCATTGAGTCTGCCGGCTTTGACGTCAAACGAACCATTGCCTATGCGACCGAGATCCCAGTTGTCTTCGATGAAGCGGACCACGGAAGACTGGTCCGTAATGCGATGGTCCACGTAGTTGTGCTTCGCGTAGGGCGAAATGACGATAAGCGGGAGGCGAGGGCCGTATCCGCAGCGGCCATTTGTGCCAGTCGCGGAACTGACGCCGCAAGCTCCCGGGCCAGTCAAGGCATCGTCTGCGACGTTCGATTGATTGACGACCGGGTCCATTGCGTGGTCATACCAGCCGTCGGAGTCGTCGTAGGCAATGATGATCGCCGTGTCCTTCCAGTACGGGCTATTCATGATGGCGTTGATGGTCGTTACGACAAACGTCTGCTCATCTATCGGATCGGAATAACCGGGATGGCCATCAAATGCGCCCTTGGCCTTGAGATAAGAAACCGCAGGGAGGCGGCCTTCGTTGATCGCGGTATAGAAGAGGCTCAGATCGTATTGATGGTTGGCCTGGTCGGTCTTGCCAATCTTGGAGTAGTCGCTCGGAGGCAAGTGGTTCGGATTGGCGGTGGATTTGTAGTACTGAAATGGTTCATGGTGAGGAATGTAATCGTTGTACCCGCCTGGAGATGCCAAGCCTGTGCTCACGGCGCCGCAAGCAGGAGTTCCGTCGGGGTTCGTGCCTGTTAGGGCAAATCCACCAGCAAACCAGCCCCAGGTAATATTCTTCTGGTTCAGCAGGTCGCCGATATTCAAACCGGACATGGTTACGCGGGTGGATTTGGCCGTACCGACCACTGGAGTCGTCAGGCAATTGTCATATCCGGGACGAGGATCGCCAATCAGCGCGCCATAAGTGGCATCGCCGGCGATGTCTCCGTTCGGATTACCTGGAGTGGTGCCATTGGCGGCAAAGGGCACCAAGGTGGCGCAGCAGGTGTTGCCAGAAATGACGTTAATGGCGCCGACGCTCGAAGGGCCAAAGTTCGTGCCGTAGGAGTTATCGCTCATGGCGAAGTGCTGAGCGTAGTTCCACATGCCAGTGACGGTGTTGCCGTCGTAATAGCCCATCACGATCCCGGTCCCTTTGCCTGCGTCAAAGCAATAGCCAGAAGCACCAGGCTGAAGGGGGTTGCCGTTGGCATCCACACCATTGCCGGAGCCGGTTTGCTGCGGGAACATGTCCATCAAACCTTTGTCAAATGCGCTCTGTTCGGCGTTGTAACCATGGTTTTCATCGCAGGTAGCCGGCTGAGTGAGCAGGAACGGTTGCGTGGTATTGGGGTTCTCGTCGAGCAGGCCGCCGGAGAGAAGGTTGTTAACGCGCGGCGTTTCGCTCTTGGCGTGAAACACTGGAGTGCCACTTGCATTCGCTGCTGCATGGGGATAGGTGCCGAAATAGTGATCGAAAGAGATGTTTTCGTCGAAGATGACAACCACGTGTTTGATGGGGGTGGTGGTTTCTGCTTGCTGGCCGAAGGAAGCAGTCGGCACGGCTGCTGTCAACGTAATTGCCGTCAACGTGGCCGCGAGGCAGCGCAAAGCTTTATGAATCATAGCTCTCCTTTGTGTCTGGGTGAATGCTGAGGGGTACGCTTCTCAATTCCTGGTGGGACTCGCCGAACCGCAGCGTCCAGGGAACACGCGAAGTTACACCCGCCGGATACTCTTACGCTGCGTTTGTTATTCGCATGTGAATGGAGAGTAAAAACTCGGCCCGGCAGCAGTCCTCGGGCTACTGAGGGTCATGTTTCTAAGCTGATTCGCTAATGCTTGGGCGGCGGATCAACTCTCACGGTGCCCATCATCCCGCCGTCTTCGTGTTCCAGGAGATGGCAGTGGTAGACGAAAGTGCCCACGATGCGGGGATCGCGGAAGTCCATCTTCAACTTGATGGAGGGGTACTGAGAGCTTTGTCCGTCCCAGTACGCAACGTTAATCGTATCTCGCAGAAAAGGTTCATCGAGCGGAACGCCATTCCATTCCATCAACTGGAAATGAATCTGGTGAATGTGAAAAGCGTGCAGTTCGCGGGTGCGGTTCTCGATTGTCCATTCCTCAACGTCGCCCTGCTGGACCACCAGGTTGGGTTCCGAGTCGTGCATGTCGAACTGCTTGGGCGTTTGGCCTTCCACCGTGATGTAAAACTTGGTGGGACTATTAGGGTTAGTGGGGTCTGATGGTTCTTCAGAAAAATAGAGTTTGCGCTGATGCGTCGCTGGAAAGTTGCCGACCCAATGCGGATTCTTGTGGACTGGAGCCGAAGTATTGATACTAGTGCCCCCAAGCGAGGCGACCAGCGTCCCTGAATTCGCCGGAGCAGGGCTGGTTGCCGGCACTAGAGGAATAAGCGATTGCGTCTCCGAAGCGGCCGCAGTTGAGAGGATTGTCGCTAAAGGCCGCGTTGGGTCGTTTTCACCTGCGGGTCCCGTATCCACAGTGCGAGTCACGAGGCTCGCCCTGGCTCCTGCGGCGAATCCTTTCACAATAAACTCGACGCGCCCGCCGGGCGGTATAAACAAATGGCTTCGCCACGCCACCTCGAGTGGCTCATTGCCCGCTTCATGAAGCGGCACTCCGTCGAGGGCCACGACCCCCATTAATTGTTGCTTATCGTTCAGCAGAAGCTGCAGGTCCAGATAAGTAATGGCCGAGGCGTTCAGAAGGCGCCAAAGCTCTTTTGCCCCGGGCTTCATCTTCAGCACGGCTGGCGGGTAATGAGGATACGACACGGGGATAAAATTGATAGAAAGGTCCTTGGCGGGCTTACCAGTGCCTGTCCCGGTGTTTAGGATGTCGCCTTCGGCGTCTTTTAGCACGATCGGTGGCGGCATGGAATCGGTCTTGACCGGCTCGGCGTCGGGATGGACCAAGTCCTCGTCTCTGATGATCAGCACGCGCTCCGGCAGTCCCGCCACTAATTGCGCTTCGCGTTCCACGCCTTCCACGATGAGGGCACCGGAGGCTCCTCCCAGCACTTGAAGTTTGCTAAACCCGTGCAAGTGCGGGTGATACCAATAGAGACCGGGCGGAGTGTCCAACGGAATCTGGAAACGGTATTCAAACGGAGCATCGAAAGGCTTGATGCTGGTTCTTAGGACCTCGTCCTGGTGGCATACCGGCGGGATTTCAAGCCCATGAAAATGCAGGTTGGTCGCGTCCGGCTCCATGGAAATGGACACGGCAACGCAGGGGTCTTGTTTGGAGCGCTCCGAAGCAGCGCTGGCGTGCGCTTTTGCCGCCGTTGCGCCGGTTTGAGCTATCGATTTGGAAAATTGCGAAGAACCACCCGCATCGTTTTTCAGGAGCAGAATCAAAGTGTCGCCTGGATGCAGACGAAGATTGGGCGATTGGCTGCCGTCCTTCGCGACATAGCAGTAGCGCATCTTGCCGGAAGGTTCCCGGAAGCTGCGAAATGCCAGTTCCACCCTCAGCGAGCCATTCTCGCTGTGCAGATCCTGTGGTTCCGAGATGTTGCTGCCCTCGGGAGGTCTGGCGCAGCTTTCCACATACGCGTTCTGCGCGGGACGCACGGCAGACTGACCAAAAGCAACGGGGGCCAGGGCCGCCGAGGCCAACATGGCGCTAAGCAGAGTCAAGAAGCGGTTCATTGCAAGGCCTTGCATGGATTCCCGAGTTTAAAGCACGTGCGTTCGCCATGGCTGATAGTGGACCAGAGCTTTTGGGGACTTCTTAGGAATACGCCGTTCCTATTAATGGCAGATGAATGAAACGTGACAGCATCTTTCGGGCTAACCAGAGCAAGTTGTTCGCTTCTTTCTCCTTTCGTTGCGTTGACTTGGGGCGACTCGGAAACTAAGATGCGTCGCCGTGCCAAAAGCCCCACCTAAACCCCGCCGCATCTTTCGGTTACCACATCCCCAGCCGCTGGATGCCCTTAGTTATGCGCGATTTACGGGGATTCCGACGTTTATGCGGCTGCCACACATCGCGCAGCCAGAAGAGTTGGACGTGGCGCTGATTGGCGTGCCCTTTGATGGCGGAACCACGTACCGTCCCGGGCCGCGCTTTGGACCGCGGAATGTTCGCGTGCAGTCCGCGATTATTCGGCCGTGGAATCCCGTTTTACACGTCAATCCGTTTGCAAAATATCGCATCGCGGATTTTGGCGATTTACCGGTGAACCCGCTATCTATCGAAGACACGTTTCAGCGCATTGAGCACGGTATTGCTCCAGTACTGAAAGCCGGGGCGCGCTGCGTTTGCGTGGGCGGCGATCACTCCATCAGCTTGCCGATACTGCGCGCCGTCGCAAAAAAGCATGGGCCGGTTCATCTGATCCAGTTCGACGCTCACAACGATTTGTGGGACGAGTATTTCGGCAGTAAGTATTCGCACGGCACGCCATTTCGGCGCGCCTTTGAAGAAGGGCTCTTGGTGGATGGCGGAGTGCTTCAAGTTGGACTCCGCGGGCAGGTTTATGGCGAGGATGATTTTGACTTTGCTCGCGCCCACAAAGTCCGTATGGTCACAGCCGAGGAATTTCACAAAAAGGGTTTGGCGGCTGCGCTGCGTCATCTGCGCGCTTTTCGCGGCAAGCCCGTTTACGTCACGCTCGATATTGATGTTGTGGATCCCGCCTACGCGCCAGGGACCGGGACTCCACAAGTCGGCGGCTTGACTAGCTTTCAAATCATCGAGCTTGTCCGAGCCCTTTGTGGCCTCAATATCATTGGCTGCGACCTCGTGGAAGTCTCGCCGCCCTACGACACCGGCGAAATCACATCGTTGCTCGCCGCCAATCTTCTCTACGAATTGCTCTGTGTCCTCTAGATGCCAGCCCTCGCCCGCAAACTTCGCTTGCACGATTATTTTGCGCTGGCTTTCGGCACCATGATTGGCACCGGTTGGCTCGTAGTGATGGACGATTGGCTTGGCCGCGGCGGCCCTGCTGGCGCGGCGCTCGCTTTCGCTATCGGCGGTGTCATTTTGCTGCCGGTAGGCTACGTCTATGGCCAATGGGTGAAGCGCCTCCCCGACGCCGCGGGCGAAGCCGCTTATGCGGCGCAGGTCTTTCCGCCGATGGTCAGCTATTTCACCGGCTGGATGATGCTGCTCGCCTACTTCATCGTCTGCCCGTGGGAAGCGGTCGCGCTCGGAAAAATCGCGGCGTACATTTTTCCGTGGCTCGATTCCTTCGAACTTTATCGTGTCGCCGGACAGCCCGTCTTTTTACCGCGGCTCATCCTGGGGTTCGCGCTGACTCTGTTCCTCGCCACCATCAACTATCGCGGCGTCCGCCTCAGCGCCAATTTCCAGAAGGCCATGTCCTCGATGATTCTGGTCATCTTTTTTGTACTTCTGTGTATCAGCGGCGCCCGCGGCGCTCCCGTTAATTTTCACCCTGCGTTTCGCGGAGCTCCGTTCTTCTCGATTCTTCTCACGCTGCAAATCGTTCCGTTTTTTCTTACGGGTTTCGAGTCCGCCCCCAAGTACGCGGAAGAGTCGAATCCGGACTTCCGCGACAAGAGTTATATGGATGCCATCGCCCTTGCGCTCGGAGTGGGCGCGCTCTTCTACGCCCTATCCATTGTTGCGGTAGCCTACATCGCGCCCTGGCAATCGCTTTTGGGTAAGCACTTTTCCACGGCGGTTGCCTTCGAGCAAGGCATCGGCAAACACTGGCCGGTTCAACTCATCCTGGTCATGGCGCTCTTCGGGCTCTTCCAGTGCTTCAACGGAAATTTCGCCGCCTCTACGCGCCTGCTGTTTGCATATGCCCGTCGAGGGACAGTGGCGCCGCGCTTCGCCACGATTCATGCCAAATTTTGCACGCCGTCGGTCGCCGTGGTTGGCATCACCGTGGGCACTTTGATCGCGCTGTTACTCGGCGACGCCATCCTTGTCCCTGTTACCGAAGTCGGCTCGATGGCTTCGGCGCTCGGCTGGCTTGCCGCGTGCCTTTCATTTTGGTTTGTCGAGCCGGGCGTTCGGTTGCGATTCATTACGGCGATGGGTATCTGCGTCTCGCTACTCCTCCTTCTGATGAAGCTCCTGCCCGCGTTCCCTGGCCACTTCTCGACCGCCGAATGGATCGCTTTGGCTGTTTGGTTAATTCTCGGCGCGATTCTTCATCGTCGGTCTGGCTCCGTGATAGTAGCGCCTGCGAAGTAGGGTTCCGGTTTGTTGCTGGGCTCTTGTCTGAACTTTGGCAACTGCAGGCGGACTCCGCCTGTCATGTATACTTTCGAAGGAGTCTGAGCCGCATAAATTCATGATCCCTTTCCTTCATCTTGGGCCAGTATCCATCCCCACCTTTGGGTTGATGGTCGCTGTTGGCATGCTCGCCGCGGCGTATCTTTTGCAGGCCGATTTCGACCGCCGCAGGTCGCAACTCAAGAGCATTTCCACGCGAAACGAAAAGGATGAAGGCTTCCTGATCATCGGAATTGCCGGGCTGGCCGGTCTGGTCGGCGCGCGGCTCTATCACGTCCTCGAAAGTCCCCATGAATTTTTCGCCAACCCTTGGCCGCAGCTTTTCAGCCGGTATGGATTTGCCTGGTTTGGCGGGTTTCTCGGCGGATTTATCGCGCTCGTGATTTTGGCGTACTGGGTAGAAATTCCGCTGCTCGAATTTCTGGATATTTGCTCGCCGGCGGCGTGCGTCGGTTACGCCATCGGTCGCATCGGCTGCCTGCTCTCCGGCGATGGCGATTACGGCATTCCGACTTCGCTACCCTGGGGCATGAGCTTTCCAAATGGGCTCGTGCCAACCACGCAGCGCGTTCATCCCACTCCGCTCTACGAATTTTTCATCTGGCTGGCAATTGCCGCGTTCCTTTGGCACATGGGCACCAAATCGCTAATAGGTCCCAAAGCCAAAGGCGAGATTTTTTGCAACTACCTGATTCTCACCGGCATTGCGCGCTTCCTCATCGAATTTATCCGCATCAATCCGCGTTCGTTTTTTGGCATGTCCAACGCGCAGACCGCCAGCCTCGTTTCCGTCCTGCTTGGCGCGGTGTTACTTTGGCGTCTTAAAAGCCAGTTCCACGGTCAGAGAAAAGAGCACCGCATCGTAGAGCACATTGCCGCGCGCGGCGATGTTCTTCAGCCGGAATATCATCGTCCCACGCCGGAATGCCCGCACCCGGAGCGCTGGCACATGTACGATTCGATGAGCGCCGAAGTCGAAGTGCTCGATTTCCTGAAAGCGATTGTCACCACGATCAAGCCGGAGCTCATTGTCGAAACCGGGACTTTTTCCGGGCTCAGCACGCTGCGCATCGCAGAAGGACTCAAAGCCAACGGCTTTGGCCGCGTCATTACCTGCGAGTACGACGCAAAAGTGTTCGCGGTCGCGCAGCAGCGCTTCGCTTCGTCGAGTCTGGGCCAGTGGATTGACGCGCGCAACGAATCCAGCCTGGACATGAAGGTGGAAGGCCGGATCGACCTGCTTTTTTGCGACAGTGATGCGCCGTTGCGTGAACAGGAAGTGCGCAAATTCCTGCCGCAGATGAATCCGCATGGACTCATCCTCATGCACGACGCGAGCTCGTTAATGAAAACGGTCCGTGAGGGTGCGCTCAAGCTGGAAGCGGAGGGACTGATCTCCGTATTATTGCTGCCGACGCCGCGTGGTTTGGTGGTCGCGCAAAAGCGCGAAGGGCGCGTCTAAAAGGCAGCGCCCGGAAAGCGTTTTGTGTGTTGAGAATCCGAGCCTAGAGCATCTGCCGCAAAACATATTGCAGGATGCCGCCGTGATGATAGTAGGAGACTTCTTCCGGCGTATCTACGCGCGCTATGGCAGTGAATGCTTTCGAGGAACCGTCGTCCGACTCGGCCCGCACAGTAATGGCCTTTTTCGGCGATAGCGAAGCAACACCTTCCATCTCAAAGACTTCTTGCCCTGTTAATCCAAGGCTTTCGCGATTTTCGCCGGGTTTGTATTCCAGCGGCAACACGCCCATGCCAACGAGATTGCTGCGGTGAATGCGCTCGTAACTCTCTGCAATCACGGCGCGAACACCCAGCAAACGTGTCCCTTTGGCTGCCCAATCACGCGACGAACCTGATCCGTATTCTTTCCCGGCAAGAACGACAAGAGGCACTCCGCCTTCGCGATATTTCACCGCGGCGTCATAAATCGTCATCTTCTCGTTGCCCGGCAGAAAATGCGTCCAGCAACCTTCCGTGCCGGGCGCAAGCTGATTGCGCAGTCTAATATTCGCAAACGTTCCGCGCATCATAACTTCGTGATTCCCGCGCCGTGCTCCATAAGAGTTGAACTCATGCGGCTTGACGCCGTTGGCAATCAAATATTTCCCCGCGGGCGAATCCGCGGGAATCGATCCCGCCGGCGAAATGTGATCCGTCGTTACGCTGTCTCCCAAAACAGCCAGCACCCGCGCCCCATGAATATCCGCGAGCGCCGGAGGCGTCTTCGGCATGTTGTCAAAATACGGTGGCAGCTTGATGTATGTGGATTTCGGATCCCATTGGTACAAATCGCCTTGTGGCACAGGCATGGACTTCCAGTGCGCGTCGCCCTCGAAAACATTGGCGTACTCTTTGCGGTACATTTCGCTCGTCACGGAATCACGCACCGTGGACTCGATCTCCTGCGGCGTCGGCCAAATCTCGCGTAAATAAACGGGCTTGCCGTTGGTGTCCGTGCCGAGCGATTCGGTCGTCAAATCCATATCCATGCGTCCCGCCAAAGCGTACGCGACAACCAGCGGCGGCGAAGCCAGGTAATTCGCGCGCACCAGCGGATGAATGCGGCCTTCAAAGTTTCGATTGCCGCTGAGTACCGCGACCGCAACGAGATTATTTTCCTTGATAGCCGCGCCGATCGCATCCGGCAACGGTCCGCTGTTTCCGATGCACGTCGTGCAGCCGTATCCGACCAGTTGAAACTTCAGCAGATCGAGATATTTCGTCAAACCTGAAGCATCAAGATAATCGGTCACCACTTTCGAGCCGGGCGCGAGGCTGGTTTTTACCCAGGGCTTGATGTGCAGGCCACGCTCGACTGCTTTTTTCGCCAGCAGACCCGCTCCAAGCATGAGCGAAGGATTCGAAGTGTTCGTGCAACTCGTAATCGCGGCAATGACCACCGCGCCGCTCGAAAGATCAAACGAGTCCCCGTTATTTTTAACGACGACGTGTTTAGCCGGCGTTCCCTCGACGACTTTCGTGAACGAACTCTTCGCGTTGCGCAGCGACACGCGGTCCTGTGGCCGTTTCGGCCCCGCAACAGTGGGCTCAACTGTGCTGAGATCCAGCTCCAGTTTGTCGCTGAAGACCGGATCGGGAGTCTCGTCGGTACGGAAAAGCATTTGCTCTTTGCAGTAAGCCTCGACAAGTGCGATTTGCTCTTCCTTGCGAGCCGTGAAATGCAAATACGCAAGCGTTTCGTCGTCCACGGGGAAAAATCCCATGGTCGCGCCATATTCCGGCGCCATATTCGCGATGGTCGCCCGGTCCGGCACGCTCAAAGTGG
>Ga0209248_10000089_pt1 | contig 30950 bp, 24 predicted proteins | sample BogFormECP04_OM1_FD_188241 | JGI IMG/M metagenome (GOLD analysis project Ga0209248, IMG submission 188241) | Bog forest soil microbial communities from Calvert Island, British Columbia, Canada - ECP04_OM1 (SPAdes) (version 2) | ecosystem: Environmental > Aquatic > Freshwater > Wetlands > Bog ... | reverse complement strand
GATTGATCTGTTCCTTCTAAAGATGTTCACGTGGAACGTACAACAGCCAGCTGTCGCATCTCACATGGAACGGGCTGGAGTTTGGCGCGGCCCCAGAGTTTGTTCCACGTGAAACAATGCAGCACTTGAGTTGCTCGGACTGTTCCACGTGGAACGAATGGACAAATCCACAGCTTGGCCTGTGTTCCACGTGAAACAAGTTGCATCCTGCGGGGGATTCTGCTAAGTTTTCGCGGTTCGGGGGGCTTGTTGGCTCGCATTATCGCCGTTGCAAATCAAAAGGGTGGAGTTGGGAAGACAACGACCGCAGTCAATCTGGCCGCTTGCCTCGCTGCCTCTGAACAATCCACACTCCTTGTAGATTGCGATTCCCAGGCCAATGCAACTGCTGCCATCGGATTCCCCAAGGATCCCTCTCGCAGAACCCTCTACCAGTGCCTTATTCTGAACGAGCCCTTCGACAAAATCGTCCAAAAATCGCAAGTGGAGGGCTTGGATGTCGTCCCCGCCGACAAAAATCTCGCCGGGGCAGCCGTCGAACTCGTCTTGGCAGAAAATCGCGAGTATAAGCTGCAAGCAATTCTGAATGCTATCCGCGACCGCTACAAATTTATTGTCCTGGATTGTCCGCCAGCACTCGATTTGCTGACCCTGAACGCGCTTGTTTCGGCCAGCGCCGTACTCGTGCCTATCCAATGCGAGTATTTGGCCTTGGAAGGCGTCTCTGAACTGCTGGATACGCTGATGCGCATCCGCCGCACTCTGAACCCAGGATTAGAGATCGAGGGCATCCTCTTGACGATGTACGACGAGCGGACTACCCTATCCCGCCAGGTTGCCTCCGATTTGCGCAGCTTTTTTGGAACACAGGTGTTTCAAAGCGTGATTTACCGCAATGTCCGCCTTGCAGAGGCGCCAAGCTTCGGAAAACCAATCATTTTTTACGACATTCATAGTAAAGGGGCGGAAGGCTACACCCAGCTCGCCCAGGAGGTCATTGCCAATGCCGCGAAACGCACTGGGACGGGGGCTCGGAGCGCTCATTCGGGAGCCTGAACCCCAGGTTCCTGCACCACCGACGCCTGCAGCTCAGCCGCACAGCACGACCGCAAGCGGTGCTGCAGCTGCGCCCGCACCTGCCCGAGAAGCTACTTTACCGGGGCCACTCCAACTCGACATCGATTTGATCGAGCCCAGCCCTTACCAGCCGAGAACGCGTTTTCGCGAAGAAGCCTTGGATGAACTCGCCAGGTCTATTCAATCAAGCGGAATCATCCAGCCCTTGGTAGTTCGGCCAATCGGAAGTCGCTTTCAGCTTATCGCTGGCGAACGACGTTGGCGGGCCGCCCAACGGGCAGGATTGACGAAAGTCTCTGTCATCGTCCGGCAGGTGCCAGACGAGCTAGCTTTGGAAATGACCCTCGTTGAAAACATCCAGCGTGAAGACCTCAACGCAATCGAAGCAGCAAGGGCCTTCGAGCGTTTAATGGACGAATTCCAGCTCACCCAGGAGTCCGTTGCGGAACGCACCGGAAAAGACCGCGCCACGGTAGCAAACTCCATTCGTTTGCTGAAGCTCGAACCAACAATTCAAGATTGGATTGAAGAAGGCAAACTGACAGCAGGCCATGGTCGAGCATTGCTGGCCGTTGCGGATTCCCCGTTAAGGATGCGTTACGCCCAACGTGCATCCCGCGGCGGTCTGACAGTTCGGCAAATCGAGCGACTCGCATCGCGACGATCCCGGAGCGCCAGCCCTGCAACAGAAGCCCACGTAGACGCAAACATTCGCGCCGCCATTGAGGAACTTCAGCGCCACTTGGGCACAAAGGTCCTTCTGCGCCAAAAAACAAAGGTGCGTCCGGGCCAGCTCATGCTCGAATACTACGACGAGAAACAGCTGATGGGAATTTACGATCGCTTGATGAAGTAGCATTCAGGATCTCGGCGATCACTGCTTCTGCCTATTTGTTGTTCTGTCCGTTCGTTCAACCATATCCTTTGGACAACTTCATTCGCGCGATTCGTTGACTTGCGCGCTCCGCAAGCTAAAGTAGTAGAGTCTCTGTGGGAGAAAATTCATGGCTTGGAAGTGGCCCGGATCCTCAAAAGATGGCGCGAGCGAAGAGTGGACCGGCTTTATTGATCAGGGTGTGACTCTTGAAGGCACCCTACAGCTCACAGGAACCTTTCGCATTGATGGCAACGTGAAGGGCAACATCATCTCCGAGCAAACCGTTGTTCTCGGAGAAGGCGCCAGAGTCGAGGGCCAGATTGAAGGGAACCGCGTGGTCATCTCCGGCCGCTTCGACGGTGTGATTTTCGCGAAGGGTCGCGTCGAGATCCAGGCTAAAGGCGTTGTAACCGGTGAAGTTCATTCGCCTTGCATGGTGATTGATCCCGGCGGCATCTTTGACGGCCGATGCCACATGCTGGCCTCTTCGGATACAGCCTCGGGAGTGACCATTCCCATCCGCGCCGTTGGCCAGGCCTGAAGCACTGCTCGGCATTCGCAACGATCTGATCCTGCCGAATGAAATCGGCTGTTCGCCTCGTCTAAGAATGAACCTCCAAAGACTCCCTTGAGTCTCTCTCTTACTGTTTCCAACATCGTGTCCGGGCGGGCCTCCGGTTGACACTCCGTCTCGCAGCGACTATCGTCCAAATGCATTCTTCGAGAGGCCTTCTGAATGAAGATTTTGGTGATTGGCGGCGGCGGGCGCGAGCATGCGCTAGTTTGGAAGTTGAAGCAGAGCTCGCTCGTCGAAAAGATATGGTGCGCGCCGGGCAATGGAGGCATTGCCGAGGACGCGAAGTGCCTTCCGGTGGATGCCGGCGACGTTCCCGAGCTTATCTCTCTGGCGGAAAGACTGGGACCGGATTTGACCGTGATCGGTCCGGAACTGCCGCTGGTGAACGGCATCTCCGACGCATTTGCCAAGCGAAAATGGCCAATCGTGGGGCCCATGCAAAAAGCTGCGCAGCTCGAAGCCAGCAAAATTTTTTCCAAGGAATTTCTGGTCCGGCACAACATTCCGACGGCAGAGATGCGCGGCGCGTTTGACTCCGCCGAAGACGCCTATGGGACACTTGCCCGCGTGGAGTGGCCCCTGGTCATCAAGGCCGATGGATTGTGCGCGGGTAAGGGCGTCTTCCTGGCACCAAATGAAGCCGCCGCCAGAGAATTCATTCAACGCATAATGGAGAAGGACGAGCTCGGCCCGGCCGGCCACCGCATCCTGCTAGAGGAGACCCTCGAAGGCGAGGAGCTCTCTTTCATCATTCTGACCGATGGCGAGCGCTACGCTCCGATGGTTCCCACGCGGGATCACAAGCGAGTTCTTGACGGAAACGCTGGGCCGAACACCGGAGGTATGGGCGCCTATTCTTCCGACGAATTGCTGCCAGAGAAACTGCGGCAAACCGTGATTTCCACAATCGTCGAGCCAACTCTTCGGGGCTTGGCGGCCGACGAAATTCCCTACCAGGGATTCTTGTACTTTGGCCTGATGCTCACCAAGCAAGGGCCGAAAGTTTTGGAGTTTAACTGCCGCCTCGGTGATCCTGAAGCACAAGCTATCGTAGCGCGGATGGACTTTGACCTTGCCGAAGTGCTCGCCGATATGGCCGCGAGAAAACTGAATCCTTCGAAACTTCACTGGAAGAGCGGCGCAAGCGCGTGCATAGTCCTCACCTCGAGCGGATATCCCGGAAAATTCGAAACAGGGAAAAAGATTGAATGGCTAACCGGTATCGACAATAATACCGGTGTGTGCGTCTTCCACGCTGGAACCAAACGTCTCGGTGATTTGCTCGTGACCAGCGGCGGGCGTGTTTTGGGTGTGACCGCGGCGGCACCATCCCTGGAAGAAGCCTTGTCGTTAACCTACAAAGCAGCAACTGGCATCCGGTTCGAAGGCATGCACTATCGCAAGGACATTGGCGCCGTTGCAGGCCGCCTAAAGGCTGCTGGAGACTGAAGAGAAGCTTTGCCTGCGATTTACGGCTTAATCTTGCCACGCAGGCTTGGCGCTTCAGGCGGTCGGTTCTTATCTTCCTGAGCCTTTTCAAGCGGCTCATCGGGTGGAACAACCCAATTGAAGCCTCTCTCGGTCACGGTGCCAAGGAAGAATTTGGATTTCTCCGAAATAATGGGCAAAGCGGCGCGGAGAAAATCGGTCGCATCTTGCGGCCCAGACTTGCTTGCCTGACCGCGGTCAATGTTTTCCACGACTTTGGAAAATCGAGGCTCCCCGCGCGACAATTTGTCGAGATCCGGCTCATTCCCTTCAATCAGTTGCAGCAAAGTCGGCCCCTGGATTGTGTCTGGATAGCGAATTTCTACCAGCGTCTTGGGCGCCTTCTTGTCCGGGGGATAGAGTTGTGTGAACCGCGGGCGAAGCAGCCGCGTCTGCCAGAAGTCGCCGCGCGTGGCAATCTCTTCCTGCTGAATGCGATATTCGATGGTCCAGACTTCCGGACCGTAGTCGGCTGGCGCGTACCCAATAACGACTACCTCGAAGAGAGCCTCATCGGGCTTGAACTCGATCTTGTGGCGAAGCTGGGAGACCAAAGGCCGCAGCCTTTCAAGAAAGGCAACACCGATAGTTTCCAGATCCGGTTCGACCTGGTCGGTATCGACTGCATAGTTGGGGTTCTTGACCGAAACGTGAGGAAAGTCCTTGTCCAGACGCACCGGTTTGGGATCCGCTGGGATCCGCCACTCGGAGGCTCCCAGAAGAATGCCGATGTGGGTGCTGTCGATATTCATCGCACGCGGAGGAATCGAGTTTGTTTCGATGGGCTGATCGATGGCCGCGAAAATGATTGCGTCGTGGGCGACATGGACGATGACACGGCCGCCTGCCAGGTTGGCGACGATTTCCCCGGCGCGTTCCCGGTCCTGAGCAATCGCCGCCGGTACGAAGGCCGCGCAAATCAGGGACAGTAGACACAACCGGAGTTTTCTGTTCCGCCGTTGGTGGTTTGTGGCGCCGGTTTTCATTGCTATTTAGCCTTGAGAAAGGCAGCCATCCTCGAGTTTCGAAAGTTTCATCCCCGTTCCATCCTTCTGCTGTTTCTCCTCCGGAACAGTGGCGGCCGCTTTTTTCGCTTGCTGCAGTAAGGAATCGAGGCCAGCTTGAAAGAGGGCTCCGCGGAAGAGAGCGAAGGAACAACGAGCAGGGCAACCAGCAGCGGAAGGATTATCTTTCTGTGCCTCAAACGCGACGCTCACATTCCGGGCAACCGGGCATTTCTAGAAAGCTATCACAAACGGCGGCGTGTGGAGGGCTTCTTATGGAGTCGCCGCCTGCACACGAAGGAAACGGCGGGAAGCGCTCGTCATGCTGGCCCAGAGCGCGTAAAATAGAAGGTTGCAGCAGCATGCGGAGAGAGGAACATGGGATTGCGAAAAGCGAAGAGTATTCGACATAACGGCAAGCGGCTGACGGAGATTGTGGAAGCACACGCGCTGTTCTTCAGCGGAAAAGATGGCGGAGCACGCGCAGATTTGGCTGGCGCCGATCTTTCGCGCGCCGACCTGCAAGGGATCAATTTGAGTGGGGCGATTCTGCGCGGCGCAAACTTGGAAGGCTCGGACTTGCGCAAGGCGAAACTGCCCGGCGCGGATTTGTCCGGGGCAAATCTGCGCAAAGCCGATCTGCGCAATACGGACATGACGGAAGCGATTCTGCCGGGCGCGGATTTGACGGAAGCACAAGCCAGCGGCGTGGAGTTTTTCCGCTGCGATCTTTCCAATGCGACATTTCATCGCGCGCATCTAAGAAATGTGAACCTGCGGCTGGCCAATGTGAACGGCGCGAAATTCACCGGTGCGGATATGGGCGTGGCCATCCTGCGAGAAACCGATTTGACGGGCGCCGATCTTTCCGGCGTGGACCTCACGACAACGCTGATGCCGCGCGGATACGCCGCGCAGCAAGCCAAGCAGAAAAGCGCGTAATCACCGCGCTAACCATCCACGCGTGTTAATGGCAAATGGCCTCGCCGCGTGGTAGCCTCGGGCGAAAGCGAAAAAGTCCATCGTGTGAAGCGTGGCCACTCCTGCGACACAACTCGACGCCTCCGAAGTACGTGAACGCGTACTGGAGGTGATTCGCAGTCTGCTGGAAGAACTGGGCAGCTACGGAGCGTTGCCCATGCTCAGCGGAGCGTCGCAACTGGACAGCGAGCTGGGGCTCGGCAGCCTGGAACGTGTGGAATTGCTCGCGCGGCTGGAGCGGGCCTTTGGCGTGCGCTTGCCGGATAGCGTCGTAGCCGAAGCGAATACGCCGGAAGATCTCGCGACGGCCCTGCGCGCTGCACCGGACAGCGAAATACAGGAAGATGACGCTGCCTCGGCCCTGCGCGCAGCTGTCACCACGCAGAAATTGCGCGGCGCGGCGAAGGATGCCGGCGTTTTCTCGTGCCAGACCTTGCTGGAGGTGCTGCGCTATCGCGCGGCGCACGACGCCCAGCGCGCCCACCTGCTGATCACCGAAGAGACAGACGGACGCGAGAGCAGCGTGACGCTGACGTTTGGCGAACTGTACGCTGCGGCCCAGCGCTGTGCAGCCGAGCTGGCGCGGCGCGGCGTACCCGCAGGCGGACGCGTGGCGCTCATGCTGCCCACTTCCCGAGCGTTTTTTGTTTCGTATGCAGGAATTTTGCTCGCAGGCGCGATTCCTGTCCCGATTTATCCGCCGTTCCGCGCGGATCGCATTGAAGAATACGCTTCGCGGCAGTCCGCAATCCTGAAAAATGCGGAAGTCTGCATGCTGCTGACGTTTCGCAAAGCGGAAGCCGTGGCGCGGCTACTCAAGCCGCGCGTTCATTCGCTCGCGGAAGTCGCTGACGCGGAAAAGCTGATCGATGCTGCAGACAAAGCGCCGCCGCCTTCTCCAGGCGCGTTGCCGTTGCATTTGACTGGCAGCCGCGCGCGCAGAGCGAGCGACATCGCGCTCCTGCAATACACTTCGGGTTCCACCGGCGATCCTAAAGGCGTCGTGCTCACCCATGCCAATTTACTAGCAAACGTGCGGGGGATTGGCCAGGCCCTGGATTTGGGTCCCAACGATGTGGGCGTGAGCTGGCTCCCGCTCTATCACGACATGGGATTGATCGGCGCCTGGCTCATGCTGTTGTACTTCGGCATGCCGCTGGGCGTCATGTCGCCGCTCGCATTTCTCACGCGACCGGAGCGTTGGCTGAAAGCAATTCACAAATATGGCGCAACGATTTCCGCGGCTCCGAATTTTGCCTACGAGCTATGCGTGCGAAAAATTGCAGACAAGGACATCGAAGGATTGGATTTGAGTTCCTTGCGAGTCACTTTGAACGGCGCCGAGCCGGTGAATCCCGATACGGTGGCGCGGTTCGCCGAGCGATTTGGGCCGTACGGATTTCGCCCTGAAGCACATCTGCCTGTTTACGGACTTGCGGAAGCTTCACTTGGTGTGACATTCCCGCCGCTCAACCGCGGGCCCCTCGTGGACAGGATTGACCGCGAAGTGTTTGCCGCAGAGGGCCGCGCCGTACCCGCGCGCGCGGAAGATTCGACGGCCATTACGTTCGTATCTTGCGGCAAAGCGATTCCCGGGCACGATGTGCGCATCGCGGATGCGCGCGGCGACGAAGTGAGCGATCGAACTGAAGGATATCTTTGGTTCCGCGGGCCCTCGGCGACCGGCGGCTATTATCACAATTCGGCGGCGACGGAAAAGCTTTTGCCGATGGGACCGGCTGGCGACGGCGAGTATGCCTGGGTGAATACGGGCGACCGCGCGTACCGCGCCGATGGGGAAATCTACATTACGGGCCGCGTTAAAGACATCATCATCAAAGGCGGGAGAAATCTTTATCCGCATGAAGTCGAAGAGTTGGCCGCGCGCGCGGATGGAATTCGCAAAGGCTGTATTGTCGCTTTCGGACTGAAAGATGAAGCGTCAGGAACTGAGAAGCTCATCGTGGTGGCGGAATCGCGAGAGCGTGAAGCTCCGCGCCGCGCCTCCATCGCCGCGGCGGTGACGGAGCAAATCTCACAGGGTCTGGGGCTACCTCCGGATAGAGTGGAGCTCATCCCGCCGGGAAGCATTCCGAAAACTTCGAGCGGAAAGCTGCGGCGCGAGGAAACCAAGCAACTTTATCTTGCAGGAAAACTTTCGGCCGGAAAAGCGCCAGCCTGGGTGCAGATCGCGAAGTTGGCCACGGCCAGCGCGACGCGCACCGCGGGCTCGGAAATATGGGCCGGTGTTCGGCGCGGGCTGGAAATTTTGTACGGACTTTATTTCTGTGTCGTATTTGTTGCGTGGATCCTCCCGACGTGGACAATCGTGAATTTCATCAGCGACCAGCGCAAGGCCGGACGGTTTACATCCGCTGCGCTGAAGCTGTTGTTTGGGCTGATTGGTTGCCGCGTGCGCGTCGTCGGCAGGGAATATTTGGACACGCCCGGCGCGAAAGTTTACGCCGCGAATCACGCGAGTTTTTTCGATGTGCTTGCGTTGATGATGGGTCTTGGAGTCCCGTATCGCTTCGTCGCCAAAATGGAAGTCGGCTCCATGCCGCTCATCGGGACATTCCTGAGGAGAATGGGACATCTATCGTTCGACCGCAGCGATCCGAAATCGCGTTTGCAGCAATCGGAGCAAATGGAAAAATTGCTGCGCGAAGGCGAATCTGTATTTGTGTTTCCCGAAGGGACGTTTACCGGCGAGGACGGCGTGCGGCCGTTTCAACTCGGAGCGTTCCGCGCCGCTGTAGATGCGGGCGTGCCCATCGTTCCCGTCTCGCTTGCAGGAACTCGGAAATTTCTTCGCGACGGCACGTACTTGCCGCGCCCCAGCAGCGTGACCATCACGATTTCGCCTCCAATCTATCCGCGTGTGGAAAACGGCGCTTCAAACGCCACGGAAAGTTTGGCCTGGCACGAATTAATCCGCTTGCGCGATACGACTCGCGAAACGATTACTCGCTATTCCGGCGAGCCTCTTCTTTAAGCGTCACTACAACTCTTGATTTGGCCGCTTGAGCGTCTCATCTTGCGCACAAGCGAAAGGGCCGCCTCTCTTCGGAGGCGGCCCGCTTTGTGCGCTGGACTAACGCTTGAAGTAAACGTTAGTGCTGCAAGGTGTAAACGACCGTGATGTACGTGTCGATTTCGACCGGTTGGCCATTGAGCACGGTTGCGCGGTAGCGCCACTGTCGAACGGCAGTCAGCGCCGATTGCAGGAACAGTGCATCGCCGCTCACCACCTGCAAGGATTGAATCGTGCCGTCGGTCGCAATAATCGCGCGTAATTCCACCTTCCCTTCGCGACGCGTTTGTCTTGCGAGAGGCGGATAAATTGGTTCGACTCGATTGATCAACATCGCCGGTTCGAGGTGCGTCACAACGATGCGTTTAGTGGGCGGCTTCACCTCGGCGGGACGTTCTGGCTGGCCCCGGCCGTCATTCAGCGGGATGCATCCAGGGCAGGGTCCTTCTTTTGTTCCTGGTCCAAAGTCGGTTCCAGGAATAAGGTCTGGAGGCGTCGGATCGTTGTCGGTGTTGGGGCTGACGTGGTCGGGAATGCGCCTGGGTTCGCACGTAATACAAATATCCACGAAGTGCCGCCGCGTTGGCGTGACGGGCTGCGGATGATCACGTTCCGGGGAGCTGCTGTGATAGTACGGCGGAACCGGAGTGTAGGCAAGAGCGACTCGCTCCGGCTTGCCAAATAAAGGAACCAGGATAACGGCGGCGACAATTACGCTTTGCGTGGCGACGGAAATGATCAATGCGCGGCGGCGGATGCGCCGTTCGCGCGCGCGTTGCTCACCGTTGCCTTCGACGAAACAACCTTGCAGGGAACCAAAATCGGTTTGCGGACTGGGTTCACGTTCGACAGACATCACACACCTCCACCAAAAAGTTCTGCGAGCGAGAACTGAGATTTTTGCGACGCCGGCCTCCTGTGGGTTGCTCAACTACCGCAGGAGACCGGCGCCGCGCTCGCAGGGATGTGAGGTGCGCGCGTCCTCTGTGATATTTGACACCGTGAAGCGGGACAAGTTCCCGAACGATTGGGACAGGTGCGATCCATTTTGCAAGGAGCTGCCCTCGATCCAGCTCATGGAATGGATTTGTCTCGACGCAGGTCGAAGAAATCTCGGCGTGATCGAATCGCGCTTTGTAGCAGGCGCCGTTACTGGACCTAAGAGGGTGCCAAAGAGAGGTGTCAGGAATGCCCCCAGTCTAAAGCTGTCGGGAATGTGCCAGTTCGTACTTCCAGCAATGGCAGCCCCCTCCCCCTTTTTTGTAAGTGTTGCATGTAAAGGACTTAGTGTTTTCGTAAGCCCTTTAGAATCAACATTTACAGAGATCCCTACAAGTGTTGATTCTAAAAGAGTTACACGGCCAGAGGAATTTCAGGGATCGGAAAGCAAGAACGCCAGCAAGGATGCTGGCGCCGCGGGAGACTTGCACAATGTTACCTGGAACTGCTTATACACTCAAAGTAACAAATTGTCAAGCGAGAAATTGGTTAAAACCTGTGAGTAAGGAAGGATGAGCCGAGCCCTCCGCAACGCGCTCATTTCAGAAGGGTTATTTTAGATGAACCGAAACGCGCCTCTGGCGCATCCCATGCACTGTGGACGTGGATCTGAAGGAGGGTACTCCCGATGGATGGGCGTAATGTGGAAACAATTGGCGTACGCCGCACGGGTTGGGCTGCTCTAGACCGCGATCCGCAGCAGGACAAGGTTGAATTTGTATGTCCGTACTGCGGTGCGCGCGACGAGAAGAATGCCCGGCGCGAGCGTGCTTTGTATCATTTCACGGATGGTTTCCTGCAGGATTTGCAGGGCGAAGTAACGCAGTGCCATTCGTGCAGACGGTCGCTGCGCGTCGTTCCGGTTGTGCTGCTGCACGATCAGGACGAACAGCGGCGATTTGAAGCTGTCTTCTCGGACGAATTGGCGGCCGCGTCGAAGAATTAATTCGTTCTTAACTCTGAAAATGGAAAACGGGGCGCCGGTTGTTGCGCCCCGTTTTTCTTTTTCAGAGTTAGCGAAACTTAGTAGCGGTGCCAGTAGCCGAAGCGGTCGTAGTAGCCGCGGGCAAACGCTTCGCGCCGTTCATAGCGCCAGTGGTTCGCCGCCGGGCTATAAAAACCGTGACGGACTTCTGCTTGATGCAACCGGTAATTGTCGTAGCGAATTCGGCCTATTTCATCAGCCTGCGCGTTGGGTGCGCCCGCGAAACACAAAGCACCACCGAGCACAACCGCAGCGAGGGCCGCCTTGCCTAACATGGACTTCAGAAGATTCGTGAACATTGCGTCCTCCCAGGCGTCTCCAGGACTGGTGTCGGGGTTGCGCCTTCTATTCATGAAACACATGCGCAGCACAAAGGTTGCGCAGTTGGAAAGAGAGCGTGGAAGACAGGAGAGCTAGAGGATTCTCAACGTCTCAACGGAAGAAGAGCGCAGCGGCATTCCGCTGCGCTCCAAAGGGACTGCAAATCAATGAGGACCGTGATCGTGGTCGTGCTCATCCCAATCGCGCTCTGTGTGCCACTTCTGGCCGTCTTCATCCCACCATCGGTGGCCATGTTCCCAGCACCACTGGCGGGCACCGTTTAGCTCCGCGCGCTTCGTGGCGACTTCAGGGCTGTCCCAGCCATGCTTCTCAGCTGCCTTGTGCAATTCGTGGTCAATTTTAACGATACGTTGTTGGCAGTCCTCAGCGCGTGATTGAGGCGCGCCAGACAACATAAGGGCTCCAGCGAGCGTGGCTGCCGCGAAAAACATTTTCCCGAATGGCGAGAAGTTCGTGCGATGTCGCATCTGTGTTTTCTCCTCCAAAAATAGCAACCAATGGAAGCTATCAAACGGACGAAGGGACGTCCATAGGGTAGATGCCCTAAAGGCAGACGGGACAATCCTGTAGGCAATGCGCGTCCAGGACGCGCTAATAGGCCTGCAAGAAGGAGGGATCGACTTCCATATGGTATTTCTCGAGGTGGGCGCGTATGTAATCGAAGGCTTCGTCTACGCTGTCCGCAAACTGAAGCATTTTGTACTCTTCCTCATTGATCGTGCCCCAGTTCACCATGGCCTTCCAATTCAAAACTTTGTCCCAGTATTTGCGGCCATAAATCAGGATGATGTTGTCCTTGGCGAGCTTTCCGGTTTGCAGCAGAGTGAGCATTTCCCAGAGTTCATCCATGGTGCCGAAGCCGCCGGGAAAAACGATCAGGGCTTTGGCCATCTGCGCGAACCACAGTTTGCGCATGAAAAAATAATGGAAATTGAAGCTGAGCTGCGGGCTGATGTAAGCATTCGCGAATTGCTCGTGGGGCAACTCGATGGATAGGCCGACGGACCTGCCGCCGGCTTCGCTGGCGCCACGGTTGGCGGCTTCCATGATGCCCGGGCCGCCGCCGGAACAAACGACGAAGCGGTGGGGTTTGGGGCCGAGCGTCATCGCCCAGGAAGTAATTTTATGGGACAGTTCACGCGCTTCCTCGTAATAGGCAGACATCTCGAGAAGGCTTTTTGCGTGGTGCATGGCGCTGCGATGTTTGGATCGGGCCGCACTCGAAAGTTTTTTGACGTTTACTTTTTTCAGGCGCGTCACCCGCGCGAGTGCCGTCTCGCGCGATTCAATACGCGCTGAGCCGAACATCACGATAGTGTCGGCGATGCCCTCTCGCTTGAGCTGCGCGAGTGGATGGAGATACTCGGCAAGGATGCGCAGGGGCCGGGCGGGTTTACTCGCCATAAAATGGGCATCTTCATGAGGCGCTTTTGGCGCGTGCTGGGGCTTTAGCTTGGGCGGTGCTGCGGGCATGGGCTTTTCTCTCCAAAGGTGCGAACAGTCATTGTAGGAATCGCAGGCGCTCGCGGCAACGTCTTCCGGAGAGAATGCGTCGAATTGAGTACACTCCGGGAGCCAGGCTTTCCATTAGGGAGACGGAATGAAGCAATTCACAGGGAAATACGCGCTGCTTTTGGTGCCCCTCGCTTTGTGTGCCGGAGCTTTGCGAGCGCAGGCTCCCGAAGGGCCTTTGCCGCCTCGGCCCGGCCAGCAGGTGCAGCAACCGCCGGAAAACGCCAAGTTAAAAGTGCAAGTGGCGCTGGTGAACCTGCCGGTGACCGTGCGGGACGGCAAAGGGGAGATGGTCAACAATCTGGACGCCAAGGATTTTCGGATCACCGATAACGGCGTCGAGCAGAAAATTTCGCACTTCGATCTTGGCGGCGATCCTGTTTCCTTGCTTGTTCTGATTGAGACCAGTTCGCGCATCGACCCCATTCTGCCAGAGATGCATAGGACCGGGATTCTGCTGACGCAGACCGTGATGGGGCCGGAAGGCGAAGCCGCCGTGGTGGGCTTTAACGACGGCGTGGACAAGCTCCAGGATTTCACGACCGACGCCGATGCCATTGAAAACGTTGTGACGCAACTGCAGACCGGAACTTCCGGCTTGAAGCTCTACGACGCTATGGCTATTGGCGTGGATATGCTGGCGAGCCGCAAGCCGCAGCCGACGCGGGACGACCCGGGACGAAGGCGCGTGATGCTGGTCCTGTCCGAGACGCTGGATGTTGGCAGCGAAGCAAAACTTGGCGAAGTGCTGCGCAAGGCTCAGCTCGCGAATATCGTGATCTACAGCGTGGGGCTCTCTACCACGCGCTCTGAGTTAAAGTCCGAGCCAAAGCACCAGGGGCCGGCCCCGATTGCGCCTCCGGGTATCAACACACTGCCGCCAGCGCCTGGGAGGGCGCCAAGTCCAGGGAACGAATCCACCGGCAATGCTGTTGATTTGCTGGGGCTCGCCATCTGGGCCGTGGAACACGCGGACAACAAGGTGAAAGATCACGCCATGGATGTGGCGTGCGTGGCGACTGGCGGCACGCATCTTTCCACGTACAAAAACCGTTCGATTGAAAACGCTATCGACGAAATCGGCGGCGAACTGCACTCGCAGTACACCATCAGCTACGCGCCAGCGGGAACGAACGACACCGGTTATCACGAAATTAAAGTGGATGTGGATCGCAAGAACTTGAAGGTGCGCACGCGGCCCGGGTATTACATTGCGCCGCCGGAAGGCTGACGACGTAGTGCCGCGCGATTAAAGAACTTGTTTCCAGAACATGGAGTCGCGCGAGGATAGGAGAGCGTCTTTGCGGGCGTTCCAGCGCAGGAAGTGCGGCGTGTTGGTGTGACGCGCGTGGTACTCGCGGCTGGCCCAAACTTCGTGGAGCATAAAGGCAATGGGCAGCTCGGCGGAGCGGTAGAGATCGTAGGTCAGGCAGCCCTCTTCTTTGCGTGTGGGGCCTACCAGAGCGCGCAGTTCGGCTTCCAGGAGCATTTCCTGGCCGTCTCGGGGATTTAACCGGACGATGAGCGTCGCTGCGCCTTTGGGGGGCTTGGTTGCGCTGGTACGCGAGGACTTGCTCGGCTTAGCTTTTTTCTTCGATTTGGGCTTGGCCATAATGGGCGGGATTTTACTCCAATCGACCCGGAAAATCCCGGAGGAGCAGAATCCGCGAGAACCACGGCGCGCCGGATTATCTGTCAGCCAGCTTGCGGCCCGCGTTCAGGCTGTCAAAGTTCAGGATCGTATTCAGCACGAGCGAATAGGTACCGCGCGTTTCGCCGCGGTACACCGGATTGATGGAGAAAAGCACGACGTGGCCGTTGCCTGTAGGCACGTCCACCACAGCAGGATGCTGCGCGATTTCATCGCCGCCTTCAACGAGTCCGGAGATGAGCAGGTCCTTGCCATCTGCGTAACGGAAAATGACGCGCGCGCGATTCGCGGGAGGAATCACGCGGAAATTGTTGTGCAATTGTTCTTCGGTGACGACGGGAGTCTCCCACATTTCCGATTTGGGCTCCTCAGGAACTTCAACGCCGGGGCGTCCGATTGTGAAGTCAGGATCATCAGCGGTGCCCCGGCCCGTGGGACGAGTATGCGACTCGCCGCCCAAGCGGCGGAAGCCACGCGCGCCGGAAATGCTGCTTAGCGAAAAAATCGGTCCGTTGTCGCAATAAGCGGAAAGCTTTTCGTCGTAACCGTAGGCGATGGGGCTTGCGCTGTCGACGAGCCGAGTGCCAACGACGGAGCCGACAATCTTCATGTGCTGCGCATTGCCAACGCTGACGCCATCGGCGAGCCCGATGGAAAGCGCGAAACGCGATGTATCGGTCGCGGTTAGAAGTACTCCGCCCTTTTCGACGAACGATTGGAGATGCTCTACGCCTTCCCAGCCAAGGCCAGGCCGCATGTCGTCGGTCGAATCATTTTTGCCGACGAGGTTCGGCGTCTCCGGCGTGTTCTTCCATGGAAGCGGATTGCCCCAGGCGCTCGGCAATCCGTTGATGATCGCGGTGGGGCTCGAAAAAAAGCCCACGGGCGGGAAGAGGATGACGTCGTATTTGGCATTGAGGTCGCTGGTCTTCGCAACAATCTGCGTGCTGATGTAATCGTAGGGAATGCCGAGGTTGTCGAGCGCCAGACGCCACCAGCCTTCGGTCTGCGTGCTGAGCCAGGTGTGGACAAACGCTATGCGCGCCGCGCGCACGGGATGCGTTTTGACGGACGGCGTCGTGGAAATGGCAGTTGCCTGTAAGCCTAAGGCGGAAACAGCGTCGCCCAGTTGTGAGCGGCTGACGTTGCGAAGCAGAAATGTTCCGCGATTAAACTTCTTTCCGCCGCTTTCGAATGGCTCTTCGGCAACTTCGATCGATGCATCATGCAATTTGTAACGGAGAGTCGCGAGAGTTGGCTCTGCGTTGTTGTTGATTGCAAAAATAGTGCCTTCGCCGCTCACGTTTCCGGGCGCGTGAATCTCTTTCACGCGCTCCATCGGTGCATCAAGCACCTTTGGATCGGTTACGCGCGTCACTTGCACGCCGAAGAGTTCGCCGAAGGTCCAGCCGGTATCGTCATAGGGCGTTTTTTGCGGATCGTCGGGGCTCCAGTATTGGTAATCGAGAAGGGCGTCGGCGATGCGGGAATAGGGCTGGTCCATGCGAATGATGTAGCTGCCAGCGGGAAATTCGCGGGTGGTGGGAGCTGGCGGAGCGTCTTTTTCTTTTGTATCTTTCGCGTCCTTCTTGAGCTTCGCGGATTTTTTTACGGGAAGCGTTACGGTGAACGCCGATGTTGCGCGCGAAACTTCGACGGCTTGTTTTTGCAGGACGCGGAGAAGCTCGGCTTGGGAGCTGGCGCGCGGATCATCTGCGGGAAAGACGTAGGCGGCGGGACCTTCGGCGGTGGGCTTGGTGACGGAGCGCTTTGCCTTGAGATAGAAGTTTTTCAGAAAGAGGCGCTTGTTTTCGTTGAAGTAGTGGAGCGAGGTGAGCAAGCCGGTCTGCTCGTAATTGTTGTTATCGCGCTGTGACCAGAGAACCTTGGGGAGCGGAGGATTCTGGCGGTACCAGGTGCGCGAATACTCGTCGGCGTCGAGCGTGCGCGGCAGAGTGTCCGCGCCGCCGTTGCCAAACGTCTCGTACAAACGGCTGATGCCGTTGTGCATCGCGGCGATAAACATCAGATAGCCCGGGGACCAAGTATCAAACACGCCGTGCGTGAAAACACCGGGCATACCGAACTTAGTCATGTCGGAAACGTTGCGCCAGCCGATCATTTCCCATTCATCCGTGAGAATCGGATCGACCCAGGCGTTAAAGGGGCCGTCGCCCGCGGTGTTGTCGTAAAGATAGGGCACGGATTCGTGCAGGTCGTGCAGCACTTGGGCTTTTTGGTAGACGTACGTGTTCAGTACGTTTTCCGTAAGCTTCAGCGTCACGCCCATGGCATCGCGATTGTTGTCGTGCGCCACGTACTTGCCCCAGTAAATCAGCGGCGGATAAAAATCCTTGGGGTGCGAGAGATGCCAGCGGTAAATGTCTACCATGCGGTCGCGGCCATCCACTTCGACGACCGGCGTGATGAGGGTGATCATGCCGTCGCGAATTTCGCGGATGTAGGGGCTTTCGTCGACGGCGAGGCGGTAGGCCAGCTCCATCAACGCAGTGGGCGCTCCCGTTTCGGGAGAATGAATCGTGCCGGTGATGTAGTAGACGGGGACCGCTTGCGCGACGATGCGGTCGGCTTCCGCGTCATCGAGTTTGATGGTGCGAGGATCGGCGAGCTTCGCAAGCCGCGCGCGATTTTCCTCGAGATTCTTCAAATTTTCCGGAGAAGAGACGGCCACGGCAATCATCTCGCGGCCTTCTTCCGTCGTTCCGATGGAAAAGACTTTCACGCGCGGGCTGGCTTTTTCGAGTAGCCGCATGTATTTGTACACTTCCGCGCTATAAGGCAGGATTCCCGGCGCTCCAGCCACGTCGCCGAGAACGGCTTCCGGCGTCGGAACACTTTTCGAAGCCGGCAGATAGTCCACAAGCGGCGAAGTAAAGAAGGGCTGTGTGGTGTACTTGTGAATTTTCGCGGTGTACGCGTCATCCACGGGCTGCTTCGGGTCGCGAGCCGGCGCGGTTTCTCCATCGGCAAGCGCAGCCGTCGCTGCCAAGGAAAGTAGGAACAGCAAGGCAAGCCCCCGCACGAAGTGGACACGCGCCGCTTGAGTGCAAATCATCTTTTCCCCCGAAAGTGTGAAGTGGAACGCAGATTGTAACGCAGCAACTATTGCACCGCGACAAATGTTATGCATACCGGCGAAGGCACGTCGATCGTCTGCCCTGTCGGCGTCAAACTGCCAGTTGCTGTATCGATCTGAAAGACGACCACATTGTTCGACTCCTGGTTTTCCGCAAGTAGGTACATGCCGGTGGGATCGATGGCGAAATGGCGCGGCGTTTTGCCGCCGGTCAGAACCTGCCCAAGCGATTTAAGCCTTCCCTTGGATGGATCGATCGCGAAAATCGCGATGCTGTCGTGGCCGCGGTTCGAGGTGTAGAGGAATTTTCCGGAAGGATGCACGGCAATCTCCGCGGCTTCCTTCGGACCCGAATAATCCGCCGGGAGAGTGGAGATGGTTTGCAGTGAGGAAAACGCGCCGCTCTTCGTCTGATAGGAAAAAACAGTCACCGAGGATTCCATTTCGCTCAGCACAAACGCAAACTTGCCGTTAGGGTGAAACGCAAGATGGCGCGGGCCCGCTCCAGGCTTTACTTTTGCAAAGCCGGAAAGCATCGGCGTAAATAGTCCTTTATAAGCGTCGAAGCCGTAGACGATTACCTGATCCAGGCCAAGATCGACGGCCAGCGCGAAACGATTGTCCGGCGAGGTCCCGATCCAGTGCGCGTGCGGCCCTTCCTGGCGTTCCTTGTTCGGGCCGGAACCCGAATGCTGCACGAATCCGGTGGTCGTGCCCAGGCTGCCGTCCTCATGCACGGCAAACGAAGCGATGCTGCCGCCATCGTAATTCGCAACCAGAACGTACGCGCCGGTTTTGTCGAGAGAGATGTGACACGGCCCTGCGCCTCGCGTGGACACTTGATTCAAAAGTTTGAGCGCGCCGGTCTTCGCATCAATAGCAAAAGCGCTCACCGCGCCGTTGCTGCCCCCATTGAAATTGCCGACTTCATTCACCGCGTAGAGAAATTTGCCGTTCGGGTGCACCGCCAGGAACGAAGGGTCGACACTCTCTGCCGCTACGCCAATCGCAGTCAGTTGGCCCTTCTCCGCGTCGAAGCGGTACGCGTAAATCCCCTTGCTATTGGTTTTTGTGGTGTACGTTCCGACGTAGGCGATGTACTGGCCCTTTGCGGCAGGTTTTTCCGGCGTTTGCGCCCGCGAAGACAAAAGTAGTGGCGCAGACAAAACCAAAATAAGTGCAAACAAACGTCGCGTAATTTTCATAAGGCTGAGGATTCTAACATTAAGTGAGAGTGGCTGTAGGGGCGAGCATGCTGCGCCCCTACAGAGGCAAATGCCTTCAAAGGTCGCCTACTTCTTCTCTTCTTCCTGCTCTTCCTGCAACACGGCGGCGGCAGCTACGGAGTCTTCGTCGTCTAGTCTCAGCAAGCGCACGCCTTGCGTCGAGCGGCCCGCTTCGCGAATCTCGTTCGCGTGCACGCGAATCACTTTGCCGTCGTGCGTGATAATCATGACGTCCGACTCTTCCGTTACTTGCAGCGTGGAAACGACCGATCCGTTGCGGTCCGTCGTCTTCATGTTCACCACGCCCTTGCCGCCGCGCGACGTGATGCGGTATTCGGCGAGCGGCGTCCGCTTCCCGTAACCCTTTTCCGAAACGGTGAGCATCAGCGTCACAAGCGAATCCTTGATCTGCTCGTTCTCAAGTTCTTCAAGATTCTGCGACGTGGTCTTATGTTCCTTCGCGACGATCTCGAAATCCGGCTGCACCGCGTCCATGCTGACGACGTAGTCCCCCTTGTCGAGGTCCATTCCGTTCACCCCGCCGGCGTTGCGCCCCATCGGCCGCACTTCTGTCTCGCGGAACAAAATCGCCTGCCCCTCATGGCTCGCCAGGAAGATCATCTGCTTGCTGTCGGTGAGCTTTGCGCCGATCAGTTCATCAGGGCCGTCCAGGTTGATGGCAATGATGCCCGTCGAGCGTGGGTTGGAAAATTCCGTCAGTGCTGATTTTTTTACCGTTCCGCTCTTCGTGGCCATGAAAACGAAGCGGCCTTCTTCTTCCAGATTCTGCGCCGCAACGAGCGCCGTTAGTTTTTCGTCTTCCTGGAATTTCACGAGGCTCGAAATCGCCTTGCCCCGCGTAGCCGCCGCAGCCTCCGGGAGTTCGTAGACTTTCAACCAATACACGCGCCCCTTCGATGTGAACAGCAAAATGTAACTGTGCGCCGAGGCGATGAAAAGATGCTCGACGAAGTCCTCTTCCTTCGTGCGCGCGCCAATTCGCCCCTTGCCGCCGCGCGACTGATGGCGGTAGGTGTCCGCCGCCGTGCGCTTGATATATCCGGCATGGCTCACCGTGATAAGCATCTCCGTGTCGGCAATCAGGTCTTCGAGTTTGATCTCGTCCACTTTGTCGACAATCTGCGTGCGCCGGTCGTCGCCATAAGCCTTGTGAACTTCGCGCAACTCTCCGGTAATGACCAGCTTCAGTTTTTTATCGCTCGAAAGAATTTCCTGCAACTCGGCAATCTGCTCGCGGATAGACTTCAATTCCTTGACGATGTCATCCACGGAAAGTTGCGTGAGGCGATGCAACTGCAACTCGAGGATGGCGTCGACTTGAATCGGCGTAAGGCCATCGGAAACGGACCGGGTGATTTCCCCTTCGAGTCCGGCAACACGGTACTTCCTGCCGTCCAGCTTGACGCCTTCGATCTTCCGGGACTTCCCGCTCTCCGTGATCGTTACTTCCTGATCCGAAAAATACTTGAGCAAGTTTTCTTTGGCTTCGGCGCGGCTCGAGGACCCGCGAATGATGCGAATCACGTTGTCCAGATGATCGAGCGCGACCTGGTAACCCACGAGAATGTGCTCGCGCTCTTCAGCCTTGCGCAACTCGTAGCGCGTGCGGCGAACCACAACATCGCGCCGGTGTTCCAGAAACAGTTTAATGAGCGGAATCAGCCCCAGTTCGCGCGGCTGCCCGGCCACGATCGCGAGCAGAATCATGCCGAACGATTCCTGCATCTGTGTGTGCTTAAAAAGACTGTTGAGGATAATCTGCGACTCTTCGCCACGCTTCAGCTCGATGACGATCCGCATTCCCTCTCGCGAGGATTCGTCGCGCACGTCGGAGATGCCTTCGACTTTCTTGGTCTGGGCCAACTCGGCGATCCGTTCGATCAGCGTTTTCTTGTTGACCTGGTAGGGGATTTCCGTGACGACAATGTTTTCGCGGTCTTTGCCGACTTCCTCGATCGCCGCTTTGGCGCGCATGGTGAAGGTGCCGCGGCCTGTGCGGTACGCCGCCTGGATGCCTTCGCGCCCCGCAATATAAGCCGCCGTCGGAAAATCCGGCCCCGGCACGATCTTCATGATCTCTTGCAGGGGCGTGTCCGGCTTGTCGAGCAAAATAATCGCCGCTTCCACGATTTCGCGCAGATTATGCGGCGGAATATTGGTGGCCATGCCGACCGCGATGCCACTCGCGCCGTTCACCAGTAAATTCGGGATGCGTGAAGGCAGTACAAACGGTTCTTCGCGTGTCTGATCGAAGTTCGGTACAAAATCGACGGTCTCTTTTTCAAGGTCGGCGAGAATGTCTTCGCTGATTTTCGCCAGCCGCGCTTCCGTGTACCGCATCGCCGCCGGGGGATCGCCGTCAACGGAACCGTAATTTCCCTGCCCGTCGATCAACGGATACCGCATGTTGAAATCTTGCGCCAGGCGCACCAGCGCTGGATAAATGACGGCTTCTCCGTGTGGGTGATAGTTGCCGGAAGTGTCGCCGCAAATCTTCGCGCACTTGCGATAGCCGCGATTGGACGCCAGGCCGAGATCGTTCATGGCCACCAGGATGCGCCGCTGCACCGGCTTCAAGCCGTCGCGCACGTCAGGCAGCGCGCGCGCGATGATTACGCTCATCGCGTAGTCGAGATACGACTTCTTCATCTCCGCTTCAATATCCACCGGCAGCAGTATCGACTTGTTTGTTTCGTCCGCCATTTCCCCTCGCTGTCGCTTTAGATCTGTGTTGTGGCGGCGCAGCATGCTGCGCCCCTACAGGCAATACTTATCGCTTCGCCGCGAACTCCAGCACGTAAGCTTTCACCGTATCAAACGCGTCCGCCGCATTTGTAAAACGCCGCGGCCTAAAGTGTTCTTCCATCCGCTTCAAGAACTCATCGCGTTCCGCGTCGCCGGCAAACTCAATCGACACTCCGCGCTCGTTGTCCGGCGCATCGGTTGGCGTCGCGCGAAACTCACTGCAGCTCAATCCACGCAACCCCGGCAAAGTCGTCCACCCAAGTTGATAAAGCATCGGAGAGAGACTAAATATCCAGGTTCACGACGTCGAGCGCGTTTTCCTCGATGAATTTGCGCCGCGCCTCGACGTTTTCGCCCATCAGCGTCGTAAAAATTTCCTCCGCCGCAACCGCGTCCTCCAGCTTCACCTGGAGCAGCGTGCGCAAATCCGCGTTCATCGTGGTTTCCCACAACTGCTCGGCGTTCATTTCTCCCAGGCCTTTGAATCGCGTAATCGTGAAATCCTTCTTCGCGTCTTCCACGATGTAGTTGAGCACGTCCTGCACTTTTTCCTTCGACACCTTGTCCCCGTTGCGCGCCACGGTGAAGGGCGGCTTGTTGAACTCTTCGATCTGCTTCGCAAGCCCGCGTAACCGCTTGTAATCGGCGATCGAAGCCAGCGCCCAGTTCACTTTCTGGTTGTGCGGCGGCCCGAATTGAATCTCGTAGAGGCTGTGCTCTTCATCGAAAACCACTTTGCCTTCCAGCTTCAGCTTGGCCTTCTCGATTTCCTTCAACAGTTTCTCGAGCGCTTTTTTATCCTCGAAGTCCGTCTTTTTCTCGAGGCCGCTCTCTGCAAGCAATTCGACAAGCCCTTGCTCGCGCAAACGCCGCCCCAGTTTGGCCGCCGCCGCCTCGTACTCCTGCACGTTCAGCAGAAACTTGGTCAACCCCGCGCCTTCGAGCGACACGCCTTCTTTCGCTTTCACCACGTGGTCTTCGGTCGCGCGCTTCATCAACTCGTGCGCGAACTCCCGTTCGTCGCGGATATATTTTTCCGTTTTGCCGCGCTTCACGCGATAAAGAGGCGGCTGCGCGATGTAAATGTGCCCGCGCTCGATCAATTCCTTCATGTGCCGGAAGAAAAACGTGAGCAGCAGCGTGCGGATGTGCGAGCCGTCCACGTCCGCATCGGTCATCAGAATTACTTTGTGATAGCGCAGCTTACCCGCGTCGAAATCGTCCTTGCCGATGCCGGTGCCCAGCGCTGTGATGATGGCGCGAATTTCTTCGTGCCCCAGCATTTTGTCGTAACGCGCTTTTTCGACGTTGAGGATTTTGCCCTTGAGCGGCAGGATGGCCTGGAATTTGCGGTCGCGGCCCATCTTCGCCGAGCCGCCGGCGGATTCTCCCTCAACCACAAATAATTCGCAGCGCGATGGATCGCGTTCCTGGCAATCCGCCAACTTCCCCGGCAGTCCACTCGAATCCATCGCCGACTTGCGGCGCGTCAATTCGCGTGCCTTGCGCGCCGCCTCGCGTGCGCGCGCTGCATCAATGCACTTGCCGATAATGCGCCGCGCCACTGTCGAATGCTTGTCAAACCATTCGCCCAGCTTCTCGTTCACCAACTGCTCGACGTCCCCTTTGATGTCGCTGTTGAGCTTGCCTTTGGTCTGCCCTTCAAACTGCGGCTGCGGCAAGCGAACGGAGACGACGGCCACCAGGCCTTCTCGAACGTCGTCGCCAGTGATCGTCACTTCGTCTTTCTGTTCCTTCAACATGCCCGCGGCAGACGCGAAGTTGTTGATCGTGCGTGTCAGCGCAGAGCGAAAACCGGAAAGATGCGTCCCGCCATCCACGGTGTTGATGGTGTTCGCAAACGCAAAAACGTTTTCGCCATACGTGTCGTTGTATTGCAGCGCAATTTCAATTTCTACTTGCCCGCGCTTTCCCTCAATGAAAATGGGTGAATCATGCAGCGCCGACTTGCCCCGGTTCAGGTGCTTGACGAACTCGCTGATTCCGCCCGTGAAGCGGAACTCCGCGGTCTTCTCGGAGCGTTCATCGGTCAGCGTGATTTTTAGCCCTTTGTTAAGAAAGGCGAGCTCGCGCAGGCGCTGTGACAGGGTATCGAAGCTGAAAACCGTCTTTTCAAAAATGGCTGGGTCGGGGTGGAACGTAACTGTCGTGCCGGTCTTTCGCGTCTTGCCGGTCTGCTTCAGCTTCGTAGTGGGCTTCCCTTTTTCGTAGGACTGCTCCCACACCGCGCCATCGCGCGAAATTTCCAGTTCCAGCCGGTCCGAAAGTGCGTTGACCACGGAAACGCCCACGCCGTGCAACCCGCCCGAAACTTTGTACGTGTCGCTGTCGAATTTCCCGCCGGCGTGCAGCACCGTCAGCACCACTTCCGCCGCGGGCCGCTTTTCTGTCGCGTGCATATCCACTGGGATGCCGCGCCCGTTATCAACCACCGTGACGGAATCGTCCGCGTGCACCGTGACGTTGATCTCATCCGCATATCCGGCCATCGCTTCGTCCACGGAGTTGTCGACGACTTCCCACACCAGGTGGTGCAGGCCCATCTCTCCCGTCGAACCGATATACATCGCGGGGCGCAGCCGCACCGCTTCGAGCCCGGCAAGCACCTTGATCGATTTCGCGTCGTACTGATGGCCTGGCGCTTTTCCGGTCACTGCTTCTTTATCGCCCATGTATGCTCCTGAAGAAGTACGCTCCCCACGAATTTCTCTCCGCGCAATGGGGGACCCCGAGCTATGCGTTGAGCCTCAGCGCTCGAAAACTTCTCTAAAACTTTTGTGAAGCGAGGAAAGGCGTGCTCGCGGAATGCTCCGTACGTCGCCTTACCCTTTGATCCCGGTCGCTTGCGACCGGAACTCGTAGGGTTCCTGCTCCATCCCATCTCGCGCAGCGAGACGTGGCGAAGACTTCTTAACTCCAAGGTTTCGGCTCAAAAGCTTCTGGCGCGAAGCTAAAAGGCTGGGCCGAATTGACTTGGCCGACGTGCCGATTTTGAGGAAGCTGTACAACGAATCGACAGCCCGATCAGTATAGCGGAACGGAGCAACATTCTCAAGGCCCGAAGAGTGCCTCGGGAATCCGTAAGCTATTTATTTTGTGTCGTTTAGACTTCAGTTTGTAGACCTTGCGGACCTCGCAGGCAGCTCCGGTCTGGCGTGAAATCCAATATGTTTTTTCGCTGGAATCGGTGTTTCGAGCATCTGACGAATCGTGTCAAACACAGCCTGAAATCTGGCATCGTAGCGCTTTTCCATCGCGTCAATTTTTCGGCGCAATTCTTCGTGCGTCGCGAGCATTTCACGGAGCCGAACAAACGTTCGCATGATCGCAACATTCACCTGCACGGCGCGCGCGCCCCGAAGCACGCTGGAAAGCATCGCCACGCCTTGTTCGGTGAAGGCATACGGAGCATAACGGCGCCCGCCCCGCTGTAAGTTTGAGGTTCCAGTTTGGAACCTCAAACTCTGCTGGTCCTTGGACGAGAGCCTGAACATGAAGTCGGTGGGAAAGCGACTGGCATTTCTCTTAACGGCCTTGTTCAGGTTTTTTGTAGCCACGCCATAGAGCCGCGCGAGATCGGCGTCCAGCATGACTCGTGTGCCGCGCACAAAGAGGATTTTCTGGCTAATCAGCGCTGTTGGAACAATGGCGTTCTGCGCAGGTGTTTGCATAAAAGCGAAGGTTTGAGGTTCCAGTCTGGAACCTCAAACGCCGCGCCTAGGATATATTATTACTAAGTATAGTCAAAATTATATTTACTGCCATGGATAGACAAAGAAGCACCGCAGAGTCCGCTAAATTGCCAGCCGTGGAATCAAATGCGCATGGGCATAATGATGTAGCGGTAGCGATAGGATTCATCCGCCAGCGGCCGCATTTGGCCGGCGGATTGTTCGTCTTTCAGCTCAATGCTGATCGGCCCATCGGCCGCAGCAGCGAGAAAATCCAGCATGTAGCTGGAATTGAAACCGATGGCGATGTCGTCGCCTTTGTATTCCTTCTCGATGTTTTCCTTCGCTTCGCCGTACTCCGGACTCGACGCGGAAATTTCAATGCCTTCTTTTGAAACCGCGAGCTTCACCGCGTGCGAACGCTGATCGGCAAGCTGTGATACGCGCCGTACCGCGTCGCTTAGTTCCGCGCGCTCGATAACGACCGTCTTGTTGTTGTCACGCGGCAGCACCGCTTCATAGTTAGGAAATTGCCCGGTAAGAATTCGCGAAATCAAAAGCCGGTGGCCCACCTGGAAAAATAGATGGCTCTCATCCTTGGCGAACTCGATGGACGCATCGGCACCCGCCGCACCCGCAAGCTTTTCCACTTCATCCATCGCTTTTTTCGGAACAAGAACTTTCACTTCGCCGTTCAATCCCGCGAGCTTCTGATCCGTTTCCGCCAGCGCCAGGCGGTGGCCGTCAGTAGCCACCATCGCCAGCGTATCCGGCTTCAGGATCAGCAATCCGCCATTCAACGTGTAGCGCGACTCTTCCATGGAAATCGCAAATTTCGTCTTGGCAATCAGGCTTTCCAAGACCACAGCAGAAAGTTTGACGAGCGTGTGGGGCATCACAGGCAGCGCCGGGAAATTTTCCTTAGCCATTCCGACGAGCTTGTATTTCTTTCGGTCACTGACAATTTCCACCCAGTGGTTCTCGAGCAACTTGACCTTGATCTCCCCCTCGGGCAGCAAACGCACGAGCTCCAGCAGTTTCTTCGCGGGAATGGTCCCGGCGCCTTCCTTCTTGATCTTTGCCTCACAGGACGTGCGGATGCTTAGCTCGAGGTCCGTCGCTGTGATGGTCAACTGGCTGCCCTTGGCTTCGACCAATAGATTCGAGAGGATGGGAATCGTCGTCTTGCGCTCGACGACGCCCTGCGTTGTGCTCAGTTCATTCAACAGCACCGATTTTGTAACGCTGAATTCCATCGCTTGATGTTCCTCGCGTGCGGTTCCTGGTGCGCTCATTCGGTTTCCTCGCCACTCGTCTACCGCTGTCGTACTCTACTCGCTTTTTAGGAAAGTATAAAGCCCACAACGCGCGAAAAGCCTGTGGAAATGCGTGGGAATCCGGGCTCCGGTCTGCATGCAGCAAAATCAACAACGCGCTCTGTTTTTCACAACCACTATCACAACAGCAAGAACAGTTCCTAATTCTGATTCTTAAAAAAGATAAGCCTTGTTGTTGTGATGACTGCGGTGGATTTGTGGAAAGCTCGGCAACCACTGTCGCGTCATCAACGTAGCGCCAATCATTGGAAGTGGCGAACTGTGGGAATCGGTGAAAACGCAGGCGCTGCCGCCGCTGTTCGCAAGGAATTGAAATTTCTTGCACCGCGCTCAACAGATTTTCCCCATCTTCTCCAACATGAATTCACAGGTTCTCGGCGCGCAATTCAGAAGCTTGTCGGAAGGCTGCAGACAAATCTTATCGAGCGCGCGTATTCTGCACGCGACTATCTGGAACTTGCCGGCGCACACAAATTAGGACGCGCGGACAAAATGCGTGGGATGCCGTCGAAATGTTGTGAGGGAAAAAGCCCAGCTTTACTGCAGCGTATCCATCAACCGCGTAATCGTTCGGTTCAAGTCCTTGTCGGAGCGGCGCATCTCTTCGATCTTGTTGATCGAGTGCAATACAGTAGTGTGGTGCTTGCCGCCAAATTGCCGGCCAATCTCGGGCAAAGACGCGGTCGTAAGCTGCTTCACGATGTACATCGCCACCTGGCGCGGAAAAGCAATTGCGCGCGTGTTGCTGCGCACCTTCAAATCCTGCTCGCGCATATTAAAATGCTCGCTCACGCGCTTCTGAATCAGGTCGATGGTGACGCGTTTTTCCTGCGTAGCGATGATGTTGCGCAAAACCTGCTGCGCGGTAGCCAGGGAAATCGTGGCCCCAGTCAAGGAGGCATATGCCATCAAGCGCGTTAGCGCGCCCTCGAGCTCGCGCACGTTGGACTTGATCGCCCGAGCGATATACTCCGCCACCTCATCCGGCAAGCCAAACCGGTCGTTCTCCGCCTTCTTCTGCAAAATCGCAATCTTCGTTTCTAGATCCGGCGGCTGGATGTCCGCAATCAAGCCCCATTCGAACCGCGAGCGCAACCTCTCCTCAATTGAATTAATTTCCTTCGGCAAGCAATCCGAGGAAATCACAATCTGCTTCTGCTGCTCGTAAAGCGCATTGAACGTGTGAAAGAACTCTTCCTGCGTCCGTTCTTTCCCCGCAATGAACTGGATATCGTCCACCAGCAAAACATCCACGGTATGAAACCGGTCGCGGAAACTTGTCATGCGGTCAAACCGCAGCGAATTGATCACCTCAATCGTGAACTTCTCCGCGCTCACGTAACTCAGCCGCATTGCCGGATTGCGCTTCTTGATGGTGTGCCCGATGGCGTGCATCAAGTGCGTCTTGCCCATACCCACCCCGCCATAAAGAAACAAGGGGTTGTAAGCCTTAGAGGGCTGTTCAGCCACGGCGCGCGCCGCGGCATGCGCAAATTCATTGGACTTCCCGACGACAAACGAATCGAAGCTGTAGCGCAGATTCAGTTGGTGATCGCTGCTCTCAAAATCCAGCTTCGCCTGTTTCACGCCTGCTGCGGTAGGTGCGGCTGGCACAGGCTCTTCTTCCGTGCAAACATATTGCACTTTCACATTCGGCGTCCCCAGCTCGTGGAACACCGCTTTGACGATCTCGCCGTACGTTCGTGTCAGGACCTGCCGGAAGACCGTGCTGGGAATCTGCACGAACAGGTTGTCACCTTCGACGCGGTTCAGCCGCGTCGGCTGAAACCAAGTGGTGTACGTGTTGATGCTCACTCGGGACTTCACGTGTTCCAAAAACCGGTCCCAGGAATTCGTAGAAGTAGTCATCGCAAGAGAAAATTTCTCCCGGCCATTTCCACAGATGTGCATAAGCTGTGGAAAGCGGGTTGGTCTTATTCTTTCTTCAGGCTTCGGGATTCATGCCCGTACCGGAGCGTCCTGCTTTCCCCTGGCGCCCCGTGCTCGGTGTTGCTGGAATTCTTGGCCCCTCAACGACTGCTATCAGTCAGCGCGGGATTGTCGCCGATTGGACCGACTGGAGCAAGCGAAAAGTGTGCGAAGACGTGCACCGGGGTTCACACTCATTGCACAGTTTTTCCACAAGCACAATTTTTGTGCAAGCGCCCCGGCAACTCCACTTTTGTCAGGCAATTATTGAGAAATTCACACGCGTCAGCAGAAATTTGCACAGGTTCAAAGCAATTCCACCTGAGGATAACTCAATTTATTGTTGAGCTTTTTTTTCCGGGCCGCTCGAATTCGTAGAGCCCCAGAGGATCGCTTCCAATCAGTATGCGGTCTTGTTCAATCAGAATCGTGTTGGCTTCGAGCCGCGCGCCTTCCTTCGTATAAATCTTGTATGTCCCGCGCCGGTTCCCATCCTTGTCAAAGTGCACCAGGTTGTTGCCCAGCGCCATCCAGACCTCGCCGGTGCTCGGCTCCACGCCAACGGCCGTCATAATTCGCTTGAATACCGGCGCATCCCCGCGTTTCTCCTGCCGTTCAATCTCTTTTCGCGTGGCCTGCGCCGCCGGCCACGCTTCCAGCCCGGTGTACTGAATATCCTGCCCCGCGTAACCATACCGGTCGTATTGCCTCACCGTCGCCTCAGGCAAATAAGGAAACGAGTAGTAGAGATGCCCGCCGCCGTCCGTCACCAGCATTCCCATGTTAAGGAAACGGTTCACCTCCGGCCGCTCTGAAATCGTCTCCGGATCTCCAAATTCGCGCGCGACGTGCCCGGTCTTGTCGAACACAATCACCAGGTGTTCTTCGTGCACCGTCGCTACGGCAAACTCGCCATCCGGCAGCGCGGCAACGGACACCGGCCCGTTGATCTTCACCAGGATTTTTGCGTTTCCGTTTTTGTCCCAGACCTTGATGGCATTGGCCCCGCGGTCCGCCACATATATGGTCCCTTGCGCGTCCACGTCCAGGTCTTCGCCATAAGCAATCCCCACCGGCGACGGCGCCTGCGGGCTCGTTCCCTTGCTCTCTTCAAATGCTGGAATTCGCTTGATCAGCTTCCCGGTGGGATCGAAAACCGAGGCCGACGATCCCGGCGCGCTTAAAACATAGTAATTCCCGTCTGTCCCGCGCTTCACGGCTCGTAACCCTGGTCCCACACCCGGGAAGAGCCGCTTCTTGGCAATTAGCTCCCCCTCGTCTTGAGCTACCGCCCACCCGGAAAGACACGCCAGCAGACACAATCCCGCAAGAATTCTCACGTTGAGCACAACCCCTTTGCACTGCCCCCATTTGTTATGAGTCTTCAGAGTATGACGGATGGATGCAGGTTGCCCGTTTCAGAAGCTTTGGTGTGCCGATCAGTCAATCTCCATAGTCCAGATCAGAAAGCGTTGAATGATCCGTATCTTTGCGTCTTCCACTACCATCCGATGGCGAGGCTGGTAGTCTCAAAAGTTCTCAAGGCCGGTCAGGTCAGGGTCCTGAAATCGGGGCAGTGGGTAGAGTTGAATCTGCGATGCTGCGCCGCCGATTGCTAGGGAATTTCAATAGTGAATAGTTTGTTCGCGTAGTCGAATGCGATCCTGAATCGCTCAAAAAATCCGGCCTGGCCTAAAAGTCCAATACCTAAATTGTCCATCCCTGTCGTAAAGCCCGCATACACGGGGAATTGAATCACACCGAGATCAATCACTACATTGCAAAAATGCGTTGGAAGATTTGTGCTGCCAACGCCAGAAGTGTTATCCAGGGGCGCGGTCAGCGGGTCTAGCCCAAGCGGCTGCATAAACGAGCGCGGAAATAGACAATAGTCCGCGCCGGAATCAACTATGCCGTAACAGGATAAGCGGTTTTGCCCATTTTGGAGCGCCAGAGACAGAACAGGCCGCCTGAATACGCGGCCTGTTGGGAAAGCATCTGTGGCTGGAGCTGAAATTTCTGCGTACGGAATCGGGTAGGTTGTCAAATCCACCCTTTACAAAAACAAAGTTGTACCGTCTACTTCCGGAACCCGAGTAACTATGGGGTCGTTTTCACCAGCTTCTTTGGCTTTTCGCAAAACTTCTTGCAATTCCGCGGCATATGCGATTACGCGCTCTTCATCCTTAGACAGAGCGACCCATGCCCCTTTTGGAACATCCGCAAGTAACTTCGATAAGTCTTTAACGGCCATCATGGCGTATACCCTTTCCAGACCACAGAAAGGCACCGATCCGCGGGTATTAGCGCAACCCCTGCCAATTGTACCGCAAACAATGGGCTTACTGAGATTATCTCGTACGAGGGGAAGTAAAT
>Ga0209248_10000088_pt1 | contig 30980 bp, 30 predicted proteins | sample BogFormECP04_OM1_FD_188241 | JGI IMG/M metagenome (GOLD analysis project Ga0209248, IMG submission 188241) | Bog forest soil microbial communities from Calvert Island, British Columbia, Canada - ECP04_OM1 (SPAdes) (version 2) | ecosystem: Environmental > Aquatic > Freshwater > Wetlands > Bog ... | reverse complement strand
GAGCTGCCGCTGCAGGCGATCGCCGGTCTGCTCGGCGTGCCGCAGGAAGACCGCGACAAGCTGTTCCGCTGGTCGAACGAAATGACCGGCAACGACGACCCGGAGTACTCCGACGTCGATCCCAAGATGTCGTCGTTTGAATTGATTCAGTACGCGATGCAGATGGCCGAGGAAAAAGGCAAGAACCCCGGCGACGACATCGTGACGCAGCTGATCGAGGCCGACCTCGACGGGGAGAAGCTCACCGACGACGAGTTCGGCTTCTTCGTGGTGATGCTCGCGGTCGCGGGCAACGAGACCACGCGGAACTCCATCACCCAGGGCATGATGGCCTTCGCCGACCACCCCGACCAGTGGGAGCTGTTCAAGAAGGAGCGCCCGGAAACCGCCGCCGACGAGATCGTGCGGTGGGCCACCCCGGTCACCTCTTTCCAGCGCACCGCACTGGAGGACTACGAGTTGTCCGGTGTGCCGATCAAGAAGGGCCAGCGGGTGATCATGTTCTACCGGTCGGCCAACTTCGACGAAGAGGTCTTCGAGGACCCGTACTCATTCAACATTCTGCGCGACCCCAACCCGCATGTGGGATTCGGCGGCACCGGCGCGCACTACTGCATCGGGGCCAACCTGGCAAAGATGACGATCAACCTGATCTTCAACGCGGTCGCCGACAATATGCCTGACCTCAAACCGATCTCGGCGCCCGAGCGGCTACGGTCGGGCTGGCTCAACGGCATCAAACACTGGCAGGTCGACTACACCGGCAAGTGCCCGGTGGATCACTGATGGACTTCACGCCCGACCCGGAGCAGCAGGCGGTTGCCGACGTCGTCACGTCGGTACTGGACCGCGACAACACCTGGGATGCGTTGGTAGCAGGCGGCGTGACCGCGCTGCCGGTGCCCGAGCGGCTCGGCGGCGACGGCGTCGGCCTGCCAGAGATCGCGACGGCGCTGACCGAGATCGGTCGCCACGGCTTGGTCGGTCCGGCGCTGGCCACCCTCGGTTTCGGTGCCGTGCCGGTAATGGATTTGGCCTCCGATGAGCAGCAGGACCGCTACCTCGGCGGCCTGGCCAAGGGCTCGCTGCTCACAGCGGCGCTCAACGAGCCCGGCATGGCGCTGCCGGAGCGGCCGGCGACGACCTTTGTGCACAGCCGACTGTCCGGCACCAAAGTCGGTGTCGCATATGCCGAAAAAGCCGAGTGGATAATCGTCACCGCCGACAGCGCCGTCGTCGTGGTGTCGCCCAAGGCCGAGGGCGTGCACCTTTCAAGGACGCCGACCTCCAACGGATCCGACGAGTACGTGGTCACGTTCTCCGATGTCGCGGTGCCCGAACAGGACGTATTGGTCGGAGCGACGACTCAGCGGGTCAACCAGCTGGCGCTGGCCGGGATCGGTGCCTACGCGGCCGGCCTGGTGGCCGGCGCCTTGCGGTTGACGGCCGACTATGTGGCCAACCGACACCAGTTCGGTAAGCCACTGTCGACCTTCCAGACCGTCGCCGCGCAGCTCGCCGAGGTCTACATCGCTTCGCGGACCATCGATTTGGCGTCGACGTCGGTGATCTGGCGACTGTCCGAGGGGCGCGACGCTGGCGACGACCTGGATGTGCTCGGCTACTGGATCACCTCGCAGGCGCCGCCGATGATGCAAATCTGTCACCACCTGCACGGCGGCATGGGCATGGATGTCACCTATCCGATGCACCGGTACTACTCCACGATCAAAGACCTGACCCGGCTGCTGGGCGGGCCTTCTCATCGCCTCGATCTGGTGGGAGCGCAATGTTCATCGAACTGACACCGGAGCAGCGGCAGCTGCAAGCCGAGCTACGCCAATACTTTTCGAATTTGATCTCGTCCGACGAGGTGAAGGCGATGGAGCAGGACCGCCACAACGCCGCCTACCGCGCGGTGATTCGGCGGATGGGCCAGGACGGCAAGCTCGGCGTCGGGTGGCCAAAAGAGTTCGGCGGCCACGGCTTCGGCCCGATCGAGCAGCAGATCTTCGTCAACGAAGCCCATCGCGCCGACGTGCCGTTGCCCGCCGTGACGTTGCAGACGGTGGGGCCCACCCTGCAGGTGTTCGGCAGCGAAATGCAGAAGAAGAAGTTCCTGCCGGCGATTCTGGCCGGCGAGGTGCACTTCGCGATCGGCTACACCGAGCCCGAGGCCGGCACCGACCTTGCGTCATTGCGCACCACCGCCGTGCGCCATGGCGACGAGTACATCGTCAACGGCCAGAAGATCTTCACCACCGGCGCGCATGACGCCGACTACATCTGGTTGGCGTGCCGCACCGATCCGGAAGCCGTTAAGCACAAGGGCATTTCGATCCTAATCGTCGACACCAAGGATCCCGGCTACTCGTGGACGCCGATCATCCTGTCCGACGGCGCCCACCACACCAACGCCACGTACTACAACGACGTGCGGGTGCCGGCCGACATGCTGGTCGGCGAGGAGAACGGTGGATGGCGGCTGATCACCACGCAGCTCAACAACGAGCGCGTGATGCTCGGCCCGGCGGGTCGTACGGCCGGCATTTACGACCGGCTGCACACTTGGGCGTCCAAGCCGGGCGGTGACGGGGTCACGCCGATCGATCACCAGGACGTCAAGCGCGCGCTCGGCGAGATCTACGCCATGTGGCGGATCAACGAGCTGCTCAATTGGCAGGTGGCCGCTGCCGGCGAGGAGATCAACGTGGCCGACGCCGCATCGACCAAAGTCTTTGGCACGGAGCGAATTCAGTACATCGGTCGGCTCGCCGAAGAGATCGTCGGCAAGTACGGCAACCCCGCGGAATCGGACACCGCCGAGCTGCTCGACTGGCTCGACTCGCAAACCAAACGCAACCTCGTCATCACCTTCGGCGGCGGCGTCAACGAGGTGATGCGCGAGATGATCGCGGCGTCGGGCCTCAAGGTTCCGAGGGTGCCTCGATGACCGAGGCGAACGGGATCGCGGAGAAAGTCGCAGAGATCACCGCCACCGTCGTCGCCAAGCCGCGCGCAGCCCGGGATCCGGTGAACCAGCCGACGATCAACAACTGGGTGGAGGCGCTCGGCGACCGCAACCCGATCTACACCGACGAGGCCGCGGCCCGCAACGCCGGGCATCCGGGAATTGTTGCCCCACCGGCCATGATTCAGGTGTGGACGATGTTCGGTCTGGGGGGCGAACGCCCGACCGACGATCCCATGGGCCCGATGATGGAGCTGTTCGACGACGCAGGGTATGTCGGTGTGGTCGCCACCAACTGCGAGCAGACCTACCACCGGTATCTGCGACCGGGCGAGGAGGTCAGTATCGCCTCCGAGATGCGCGACGTGGTCGGCCCGAAGCAGACCGCGCTCGGTGAGGGCTGGTTCATCAACCAGCACATCACTTGGCGCGTGGGTGACGAGGATGTCGCCGAGATGGAGTGGCGCATCCTCAAATTCAAGCCACGAGAGGCAGCGCCGACCCCTAAGTCTCAGGTGCCCGCGGACCTGGATGCCGATGCCATGATGCGGCCGTCGGTGTCGCGGGACACCGCGTTCTTCTGGGAGGGCGTCAAGGCGCACGAGTTGCGGATTCAACGGCTGCAGGACGGCAGCCTCCAGCACCCGCCGGTACCCGCGTTGTGGCAGAACAAGACCGAGCCGATCGACTACGTCGTGGCCAGCGGCACGGGCACGGTGTTCAGCTTCGTTGTGCACCACGCGCCGAAGGTCCCTGGCCGCACGCTGCCGTTCGTGATCGCTTTGGTGGAGCTGGAAGAGGGCGTTCGTCTGCTAGGCGAGCTGCGTAACGTCGACCCCGCCGCGGTGAAGATCGGATTCCCCGTTCGCGCAACCTATATCGACTTTCCGGCCGGTGACAGCGGGCCGGCGTGGAGTCTCTACGCCTGGGAGCCTGACGCATGAGCGCACCGGTCATCGAAGTCGGAACGAAGCTGCCCGAACTCAAGCTCTACGGGGATCCCACGTTCATCATCTCGACGGCCTTGGCCACCCGAGACTTTCAAGATGTGCACCACGACCGCGATAAGGCGCAGGCCAAAGGTTCGAAGGACTTCTTCGTCAACATCCTCACCGACACCGGGTTGGTGCAGCGCTATGTCACCGACTGGGCAGGGCCGTCGGCGTTGATCAAGTCGATCGGGCTGCGGCTGGGTGTGCCGTGGTACGCCTACGACACGGTGACGTTCTCCGGTGAAGTGACCGCGGTGGACGCAGGCCTGATCACGGTAAAAGTCGTGGGCAGCAACAGCCTTGGCGATCACGTCATCGCGACTACCACGCTCACGATCGGGGATGTTTAGTGTTGTCGGGTAAGGCTGCCATCGTTGGCATTGGTGCCACCGACTTCTCCAAAGACTCCGGTCGCAGCGAGCTGCGGCTGGCCGCAGAGGCAGTTCGCGACGCCCTCGATGACGCCGGCCTCACGCCTGCTGACGTCGACGGGCTCACCACATTCACGATGGACACCAACAAGGAGATCGCCGTCGCCCGGGCGGCCGGCATCGGTGAGCTGAAGTTCTTCGCCCAGACCCATTACGGCGGCGGTGCCGCATGCGCGACCGTCCAGCATGCCGCGATGGCAGTGGCGACCGGGGTGGCCGACGTCGTCGTCGCGTACCGGGCGTTCAACGAGCGGTCCGGGATGCGGTTCGGTCAGGTGCAGACCCGGTTGGTGGGAGACGGTAGCGCGCAGGCAGATTCGACGTCCGCGGACAACTCCTTCTCTTATCCACACGGGCTTTCGACGCCCGCGGCGCAGGTAGCCATGATCGCGCAGCGGTACATGCATCTGTCGGGGGCGACCAGTCGGGACTTCGGCGCCATCTCGGTGGCCGACCGCAAGCATGCCGCCAAGAACCCGAAGGCCTACTTCTACGAGAAGCCGATAACCATTGAGGACCATCAGAATTCGCGGTGGATCGCCGAGCCACTGCGTCTGTTGGATTGCTGCCAGGAAACCGACGGCGCAGTGGCAATCGTGGTGACTTCGGTCGAGCGGGCCAAGGATCTCAAGCACCGGCCGGCGATCATCGAGGCGGCGGCACAAGGCTCAAGCCCCGACCAGTACACGATGGTCAGCTACTACCGGCCCGAACTCGGCCTGCCCGAGATGGGATTGGTGGGTCACCAGCTGTGGCAGCAGTCCGGGCTGTCGCCGACCGATATCCAGACCGCCGTGCTTTACGACCACTTCACCCCGTTCACCTTGATTCAGTTGGAGGAGTTGGGGTTCTGTGGCAAAGGTGAAGCCAAGGACTTCATCGCCGACGGTGCCGTCGAGGTGGGTGGTCGGCTGCCGATCAACACCCATGGCGGGCAACTCGGCGAGGCCTACATCCACGGTATGAACGGCATCGCCGAGGGAGTCCGCCAACTGCGGGGCACGTCCGTGAACCCGGTGCCCGACGTCGAGCACGTGCTGGTCACCGCCGGCACCGGTGTGCCGACCTCGGGCCTGATCCTGGGCTAGTTCATCGCCGAATGTGCGGCCAGCCCCACATTCGCGCTCGAGTGTGCGGCCTGCTGCACGCTCGGCGACGTGTGGACAGCTGAAGTGACGGTGGTGACACCTGCCTGCGACGCTCCTGTCGTGCGAGAGCCATTCATCGGCAGCGAGGCCATCGACGCAGGGGCTTTGACCAAGGCCCAACTGGCTACGCGGTGCCGCCGACTGTTCCCGGACGTCTATGCGGAACGTGATGTCGACGTCGATGCGGAGCTTCGTGCGAAGGCAGGGTGGCTCTGGAGCGGACGTCGGGGTGTTATCGCAGGCTTCGCTGCAGCTGCTCTGCTTGGCAGTAAGTGGGTCGATGATGTACAGGTCGTGGAGTTGATTCACGACAATCGGCGCAGTCCACCTGGGATCCAGACGCACCGAGACCGTATCGAGGACGACGAAATTGACCTGGTGGCCGGTATGCCGGTCACCTCGGCGGTGAGGACGGCACTGGACTTCGGCTGTTGGTACCCAACCATGACGGCTGTGGCGGGGATCGACGCCCTCGCCAGAGCAATCGAAATCAAAGCGGCTGATGTCGAGCTGCTGGCTCGCAGATACGCCGGACGCAGAGGCATCGCGCAAGCACGCGAAGCGGTAGACCTGTTTGATCCGGGTGCGCAGTCACCCAAAGAGTCTTGGCTGCGCGTCGTTTTGATCCAGGCGGGCCTACCGAGACCGCAGACACAGATTCCGGTACTCAACGAATTCGGCAGTGCAATCGCATATCTGGACATGGGCTGGGAGGACGTCAAAGTAGCGGTTGAGTATGACGGCGAGCAACACCGCAGCGATCGCCGGCAATACACCTGGGACGTCCGGCGGTTGGAAATGCTCGAGCGTCTCGGATGGATCGTCATCCGAGTGCTGGCAGGGGACCGGCCCGCCGAGGTCGTTGGGCGTGTTCGTGCGGCATTGGCCCGGCGAGCGTGCGGCTAGCCGCACACTCAAGCCCGAGAATGCGGTTAGCCGCACGCTCGATGCAAAGCCGCTATGCCGGGACCAGCTCTACCCCGGTGAGCACCACGGCGTTCTCGCGCGCGGGGGCGACGACGCTGGCCAGCAGCCGGCCGTCTTCTTTCCAGACGGCGGCCTTCAGCGTCTCGCCCGGGTAGGCGACACCTGTGAAACGTGCGCCGTAGGACGCGACGGCGGCGACATCGGCGTCGAGTAGCGCATCGACGAGCGCCTTGCAGGTCATGCCGTAGGTGCACAAGCCGTGCAGGATGGGCCGCGGAAACCCTGCGGCAGCAGCAAATTCGGGATCGGAGTGCAGCGGATTGCGATCGCCACACAGTCGGTACAGCAGCGCCTGCTGCGGCGACACCGCGATGTCCAGTTCGACATCCGGTGCCCGGTCCGGTGCAGCAGACCCGCCCCCTGAAGGCCCCCGCTCGCCGCCGAACCCGCCTTCGCCGCGGGCGAAGATCGACCGCCGTTGCGTCCACAGCAGGGTTCCGTCCGGCGCGGTCACTTTGGTCTCCGACCAGATCACCGCGGCCTTGCCCTTGTCCCAGATATCGGTGAACCGGGTAACGGCCTTCGCCGCGCCCGACGGTGGCAGCGGCGCCGGCGCGCTCACCTGCTCACTGGCGTGCAGGACCTTGCCCAACTCGATGTCGATGCCGGGGAACTTCACCGTCGGCGGTTTGGTGGCGTGGAAGGTGGCCGCCACGTTGCCGAACGTCGGCAACACCTGCGGGGTGTCGTCGACCAGGTAGCGCAGCTCGCGCGGGTCCATCGGGTCGGCGCCCGCACCCAAACCCAAGTGGTAGAGCTGCACATCACTGCTGCTCCAAGAGAATTCGATCGGATCGAGTTCGGCGGCGAGCGCGACGTCCGGGTTGATGGGCATGTCAATTCTCTCCTGCAAGGTGCAGAGCCGCCAGGTAGCCGAACGTCATCGCGGGGCCGATGGTGCCGCCCGGACCGGGATAGGTATGTCCCATCACCGGAGAGCTGACATTGCCCGCCGCATAGAGGCCTTCGATGATGCTGCCGTCGTCGCGCAGTGCCCGGCCGTGTTTGTCGGTGCGGATGCCGCCCTTGGTGCCCAAATCGCCGGGGACCATCTTGGCGGCGAAATACGGTGGGTGACTGATCTCGCCGAGATTCGGGTTCGGCTTGTTGGTCGGGTCGCCGTAATACCTGTCGTAGGCGCTCTCACCGCGGTGGTAGTCGGCGTCGACGCCCGAGCGGGCAAAGCCGTTGAAACGATCGACCGTCGCTGTGAACTCTTCGACCGGTAGGCCGGCCTTGGTGGCAAGCTCTTCGAGCGTATCAGCCTGCACGATTACGCCGGATTCCAGCCACTTACGCGGAATGCGTTGTCCTGGCTGCAATCCTGCGAAGATGTAGCGATTACGGTATTGCTGGTCGAACACCAGCCACGCCGGAATGTTCTCTCCCGGGCCGGGACCCTGCCCGTAGTCGCCGCCGTACATGTGGTGGCACGCCTCGACGTAGGGCATCGATTCGTTCATGAATCGCTTGCCGGACATGTTGACGATGATCGAGCCGGGCGAGTTGCGCTCCGACAATGCGAACCACGGCGCGCCCACCAGCGGGACGGTCGGCCCCCACCAGGCGTCCTCCATGATCTCCAGTGCCGCGCCCAGCTTTTCGGCGGCTACGATGCCGTCGCCGGTGTTGGCCTTCGCGCCGACTGTCCACTCGGTGGTGATCGGAGCACGCTGGTATTTCACCCGCATCTGCTCGTTGTGCTCGAATCCTCCGCAGCCGAGGATGACTCCCTTTCGGGCCCGAATAAGCTGCGGCTCACCGGATTCGGGTGCTTCTGTATGACGCACGTAGACGCCGCGGACCGCCCCGTCCTCGACGTAGAGGTCGGTCAGGGCAGTGTTCAGCTCTACCGGGACGCCGGCTTTGCGCAGCCCGATCCGAAGCGGCGCGATCAGCGCGCGTCCCATCCCGACGAGGTGCTTGCCGGTCGCCTTCGCCCACATGGTCCGCGCGCCCACCTTGAGGCTGCGCAGCACACCTCTCGGATGCCGCTTGAGCTGGTTCAGCCGCACGTAGTCCTGTTGCATCACAACGACATTGAGCGGGACCTTGCCGTACGGGGGCTCCAGCCCGGGCAGGTCGGGGCCGAGCTTGTTGGCGTTGAACGGCTTCGGTTCGATCGAACGGCCGGTCGGGCGGCCGCCCGGGGCCTCGGGGTAGTAGTCGGCGTACGCGGGCACCCAGCACATCTTCAGCGGCGTCTCCTTGAGCACGAACGACAGCATTTCGGGCCCGCGTTGGAGGTAGGTGTCGATGCGTTCCGGTTCGACGATGTCGCCGATGATCCCGTGCAGGTAGGTGCGGGCCGCTTCCGCCGTGTCCTTGACGCCGTCGCGCGCGAGGACCTCGTTGTTCGGAATCCACACGCCGCCGCCTGAACGTGCGGTGGAGCCGCCGTAGTGTGCAGCCTTCTCGATGACTATTGTCGAAAGACCCCGGTTGGCGGCAGCGAGGGCAGCCACCATGCCGGCGCCGCCGCTTCCGACCACGACGACGTCGAACTCCTGAGCTGTCATGTAGAACACGTTATAGAATTGCCGGGGCCGGGCGCTACTGCCCCGGTCACACGAGTGAGGGGACTTCGGCTAAATGATCCCGGGAGCCACCCGTGTTGTGCTGGCCGCCGATCTGGCGGAGGCCGAGCGGAGCCGTCAGCCGATCGCGCCGTTGACGGCTGCGCACCCCGAGATCGACATCGTCGACGCCTACGAGATCCAGCTGATCAACATCCGTCAGCGGGTCGCCGAGGGCGCCCGGGTGGTGGGGCACAAGGTCGGCCTCTCGTCGCTGGCGATGCAGCAGATGATGGGCGTCGATGAACCGGACTACGGACACCTGCTCAACGAGATGCAGGTGTTCGAGGACACCCCGGTCAAGGCGGACAAGTACCTCTACCCGCGGGTCGAGGTCGAGGTCGGTTTCATCCTGGCCCACGACCTGCCCGGGGCGCACTGCACCGAAGACGACGTGCTCAAGGCCACTGAGGCTTTTGTGCCGTCCATCGAGCTGATCGACACCAGAATCACCGATTGGAAGATCGCGCTGTGCGACACCATCGCCGACAACGCCTCCTCGGCGGGCTTCGTCCTCGGCACCGGCCGGGTGGCGCCGCGCGACATCGACATCACCCAGATCGATGCGGTGCTGACCTGCAACGGCGAGGCGGCGGCCAAAGGCCGCAGCGACGCCGTTCTGGGAAATCCGGTGACCGCGGTGGCGTGGCTGGCCCGCAAGGTGGAGAGTTTTGGTGTACGGCTTCGGGCCGGTGACATTGTGTTACCCGGTTCGTGCACCCGGGCCATCGACGTCCACCCGGGCGACAACTTCGTCGCGGAGTTCGCCGGCCTTGGGTCCGTCGGGTTGTCCTTCGAGTAAAGGAGCGTCCATGCCTTCCAAGGCCAGTGTGGCCATTGTCGGGTCGGGCAATATCAGCACCGACCTGCTCTACAAATTGCTGCGCTCGGACTGGCTCGAACCGCGCTGGATGGTGGGTATCGACCCGGAGAGCGAAGGCTTGGCGCGGGCCCGCAAGCTGGGTTTGGAGACCACCCACGAAGGTGTCGACTGGCTCCTCGCTCAGTCCGAAAAGCCCGACATGGTGTTCGAGGCGACCAGCGCATACGTGCACCGCGACGCGGCTCCGAAGTACGAGGCGGCCGGCATCCGGGCGATCGATCTGACGCCGGCCGCGGTCGGCCCGGCGGTGATCCCGCCGGCGAATCTGCGCGAGCACCTCGACGCGCCCAACGTCAACATGATCACTTGCGGCGGACAGGCGACCATCCCGATCGTCTACGCCGTGAGTCGCGCGTTGGTCGACAAGGGTGGGGTTCCCTACGCGGAGATCGTGGCCTCGGTGGCGTCAGTGTCCGCGGGTCCCGGGACCCGCGCGAACATCGACGAGTTCACCAAGACCACCAGCAAGGGCGTCGAGACTATCGGCGGCGCCAAGCGCGGCAAGGCGATCATCATCTTGAACCCGGCCGACCCGCCGATGATCATGCGGGACACCATCTTCTGCGCCATCCCGGAGGATGCCGACCGCGATGCGATCGCGCAGTCGATTCGGGACGTCGTCGCCGAGGTGCAGACTTACGTGCCGGGCTACCGGCTGCTCAACGAGCCGCAGTTCGACGAGCCGTCGATGCACTCCGGTGGCCAAGCTCTGGTCACGACGTTCGTCGAGGTCGAGGGCGCCGGGGATTACCTGCCGCCCTATGCGGGCAACCTCGACATCATGACCGCCGCGGCCACCAAGGTCGGCGAGGAGATCGCGAAAGAATCGCTTTCCGCGACGGCGGGAGGAGCGCAGGCATGAGCGCCGACGACGATGATGCCGGCATAGCCGGAATAGGAGGAGTGGCGCCATGAGCACAGCCGACATCTTCTTCAACCCGATCTGGGACGTCCGGATGACCGACACGTCGCTGCGGGACGGGTCGCACCACAAGCGTCACCAGTTCACCAAAGACGAGGTCGGCGCCATCGTGGCCGCGCTGGACGCCGCCGGTGTGCCGGTCATCGAGGTCACCCACGGTGACGGGCTCGGCGGCTCGAGCTTCAACTACGGGTTCTCCAAGACACCCGAGCAGGAGCTGATCAAGCTCGCGGCCGACACGGCCAAAGAGGCCAAGATCGCCTTCCTGATGCTGCCGGGGGTGGGCACCAAGGAGGACATCAAGGAAGCCCAGAACAACGGCGGGTCGATCTGCCGGATCGCCACCCACTGCACCGAGGCCGACGTGTCGATCCAGCACTTCGGCCTGGCCCGCGAGCTGGGGCTGGAAACCGTCGGGTTCCTGATGATGGCGCACACGATTCCGCCGGAGAAACTGGCCGCACAGGCGCGCATCATGGCCGACGCCGGATGCCAGTGCGTTTATGTGGTCGACTCCGCCGGCGCGTTGGTCCTCGACGGGGTGGCCGATCGGGTATCCGCGCTGGTCGCCGAACTGGGCGACGACGCGCAGGTCGGTTTCCACGGCCACGAAAACCTCGGCCTGGGAGTGGCTAATTCGGTGGAGGCCGTACGCGCGGGCGCCAAGCAGATCGACGGCTCCTGCCGCCGCTTCGGCGCAGGGGCGGGCAACGCGCCCGTCGAGGCGCTGATCGGCGTGTTCGACAAGATCGGCGTCAAGACCGGCATCGACTTCTTCGACATCGCTGACGCCGCCGAGGACGTGGTGCGCCCTGCCATGCCGGCCGAATGCCTGCTCGACCGCAATGCCCTGATCATGGGGTACTCCGGGGTGTACTCCAGCTTCCTCAAGCACGCCGTGCGCCAGGCTGAGCGTTACGACGTCCCGGCTCATCAGCTGTTGCACCGGGCCGGTCAGCGCAAGCTCATCGGCGGTCAGGAAGACCAGCTCATCGATATCGCGTTGGAGATCAAGCGCGAACAAGCCGCGAGCGGTCAGAAAGCCGTCACACACTAGCCTCACAGCTTCAGCAAAGGCAGTGGTAACGCCGTCGCGGGTACTCTCGATTAGTACATCGAAGCAAGAGCCGGTGCCCTAAGGAGCAATCCGATGACCATGACTTCCGGAACCCCGAGGTCCCGTCGCCGCGGACTGTATGGTCTGCTCGCTGGTGGCCTGCTGAGTGCCTCGGCCGCGACGCTCATTGCGTTGCCTGTGGCGAACGCCCAATGCGACCAGACCGTGGGTAACTCCATCGACTCGTACCTAAAGCGGCATCCCGACCTGCACCAGGAGCTGCAGGCCAGGTCGGAGGCGGAGGGCGGCGGCCCCAACGTCATCGATTACCTGAATCGGCATCCCGATGTGCGGCAGCATCTGATCGATCTGTCGCAGCAGTGCGCGCCGTAGCGAGATAGCGAGCGGGCCTCGTCTGCGAGCGCCCTCGACAACACGCGATATGTTCGCTTGTTGACGGAAATTAGAACACGTTCTAGCGTCAAGGAGTGTCCGCTCCTCTTTTCTCCAGACCGTTGACCGATGCGATCGCCGAGGCCGAAGAACATGTCGCCGCCGCACCGCATATCGAGACCGAAGCCGACCTGCTCGAGGGGCTGCAGTACCTGGCTGGTTGCGTAGCCGCCTGCACGCACATGGTGTTCGACTACGAGCGTGATCACCCGATGCTGCTGTCGGGCACCGGACCGTTCACCAAGATGGGCCTGGACAACCCGGACACCCTCTACTTCGGCTGCCGGGTCCAACCGGACCACGATTACCTGGTCACCGGCACTCGCGGCACCACCACCGACCTGAGTTTTCAGTTGCTCGGCGGTGAGTACACCGACGACAACGTGCCCGCCAGCCAGGCCGCGTTCGACGACCGTGAGCTCGAGATCGCTGCGGACGGCAGCTTCCGGTGGCAGGTGCGACCCACCAGCCCCGGCCAGCTGGTGATCCGGGAGGTCTACGGCGACTGGTCGGCGCGGCGCGGCATCGTCGCGATCGAACGACTCGACACCGCCGGCACCGCGCCTCCGCCGCTCACCCGCGCGGCGATCGAAAAACGTTACGCCACAGCGGGAAAACAACTCGTCAACCGCATCAAAACCTGGCTGCAGTTTCCGCAGTGGTTCTACCTTGACATCCCGGTCAACACGATGGTCCCGCCACGCCTGACGCCCGGCGGTCTGGCGACGCAGTACTCCTCGGTCGGGCATTTCGAGCTCCGACCCGATCAGGCCTTGATCATCACGCTGCCGGTGACCGATGCGCCCTACCTCGGCTTCCAGCTGGGCAGTATGTGGTACATCTCCCTGGACTACATCAACCACCAAACATCGCTGAACAACACTCAGGCCCAAGCGGATCCGGACGGAAAGGTCCGCATCGTCGTCGCCGACCAGAACCCCGGCGTCACCAACTGGGTTGAAACCCTTGGACATCGGCGCGGATTCCTGCAGTTCCGCTGGCAGCGGGTGTCGCGAAAGCTCACCGATGCGGACGGACCCAACGTCGAGCTGGCCGACCTCGATGCGGTACCTGCGTCGCTGCCACACTTTGAGCAGAACAAGATTTCCGAAAGCGACTGGCGGACGCGAATTGCGTTGCGCCAACAACAAATTGCGACAAGGATGCTGGGATGACGAAGATGCTCGACGGCAAGGTCGTGGTGATCAGCGGGGTGGGCCCGGGTTTGGGCACGACGCTGGCGCACCGGTGCACACGAGAGGGTGCCGATCTGGTGCTGGCCGCCCGCACCCCGGAACGCCTGGACGACGTCGCCAAGCAAATCGCCGACGTCGGGGGCCGGGCGGTGACGGTACGCACCGACATCACCGACGACGATCAGGTCGCCAACCTTGTCGACGCCACCATTGAGGCCTACGGCAAGGCCGACGTGCTGATCAACAACGCGTTCCGGGTCCCGTCGATGAAGCCATTGGCCGGCACCACATTTCAGCACATCCGCGATGCGATTGAGCTCAGCGCACTGGGGGCTTTGAGGCTCATCCAGGGCTTCACCCCGGCGCTGGCCGCATCGCACGGCTCCGTCGTCAACGTCAACTCGATGGTGATCCGACACTCCCAGGCGAAATACGGCGCCTACAAGATGGCCAAGTCCGCGCTGCTGTCCATGTCGCAGTCGCTGGCCACCGAGCTCGGCGAGCAGGGCATTCGCGTCAATTCCGTTGCCCCCGGTTATATCTGGGGCGACACCTTGCAGGCCTACTTCAACCACCAGGCCGGCAAGTACGGCACCACCGCGGACCAGATCTACCAGGCCACGGCGGCGAACTCCGACCTCAAGCGGCTGCCCACCGAGGACGAGGTGGCGTCGGCGATTCTGTTCATGGCCAGCGACCTGTCCAGCGGCATCACCGGCCAGACCCTTGATGTCAACTGCGGCGAGTACCACACCTGATGACCGCCGCACGCACCGACATCGCAACCGTCGACGAGCTGCACGCCTCGGCCACCAAGATGGTTGGCCTCGACGACTTCGGCACCGACGACGACAACTACCGCGAGGCGCTTGGCGTGTTGCTGGACTCTTACCGGCGCGACGCCGGTCTGACGCCGTTGGGCAGCAAGATGAATCGGTTCTTCCTGCGCGGCGCACTGGTCGCCAGATTGCTGTCAGAGGCCGCGTGGAAGCAGTACCCGCAGCACGCCGACGTCGCTATCGAACGGCCGATCTTCGTCACCGGGCTGGTGCGCACCGGGACCACCGCCCTGCACCGGCTGCTCGGCGCCGACCCTACGCACCAAGGTGTGCACCTATGGTTGGCCGAGTTCCCGCAGCCGCGTCCGCCCCGCGAAACTTGGGATGCCAATCCTTTTTACCGTCAGCTCGACGATCAATTCACCAGGCACCACAACGAGAACCCTGACTACACCGGCCTGCACTTCATGGCCGCCTACGAGCTGGAGGAGTGCTGGCAGTTACTGCGGCAGTCGCTGCATTCGGTGTCCTACGAGACGCTCGCGCACCTGCCCGGCTACTCCCAGTGGCTCGCGGGACAGGACTGGACGCCGTCGTATCGGCGCCACCGCAAGAACCTTCAGCTGATCGGACTCAATGACGCCGAAAAGTGTTGGGTGCTAAAGAATCCCAGCCATCTCTTCGCGCTGGACGCGCTGATGGCGACCTATCCCGACGCGCTGGTGATTCAGACGCACCGGCCCGTCGAGACGATCATGGCCTCGATGTGTTCGCTGGCTCAGCACACCGCCGACGGGTGGTCGACGAACTTCGTCGGCGCCCAGATCGGTGCCGACGCAATGGAAACCTGGTCGCGTGGCCTGGAGCGCTTCAACACCGCCCGCGCCAAATACGATCCGGCTCAGTTCTACGACGTCGACTACCGCGCATTGATCGCAGACCCGCTCGGCACGGTGGCCGATATCTACCGGCACTTCAACATCCCGCTGACCGACGCGGCCCGGCAAGCGATGGAAAAGAGCCACGCCGAAAGCCAATCCGGTGAGCGCGCGCCCAAACACAAGTATTCGTTGGCTGATTACGGGCTGACCGCCGAAGAGGTCAAGGAGCGCTTCGCCGGGCTGTGATGGGGCTAACTCAGCCGTCGCCGGCGGGCGAGGCGGTGGACACCGCCTCCAAACAACCCTCCGCAACCGCATGTTCGATACTGTCGTTCAGTTTCGGGCAGGCGCGTGTGCGTGCGCTGTCCTCACCGGACGCGCGTAGTTCGGCGAAGTACGCGCAGCGTTGCGACGCGTCGGTGTTCCATTGCACCGCGGTATGTCCCGGTCCGAGCCTCTTGACGTTGACCGTGGCATGGCAGAACCGGCAGTCCACCGCCTGCAGACCCGACGTCAGGTAGCGGGAGCGGTCGGCCTGGGTCGCCTCACGCACCGCAGCGGCGCGTTGCGGGTCGTTGTCGAAAGCCGGTGCCTTAGACCAAGATCCGCCACGCCTCCCGCGAGCGGCCGGTGCCGGCTCGTCGTGGCTGTCATGATCACCATGGAGCATCAGCATCGACCGGGCCAGTCGATCGACGTCGGGCGGCTCTTCGCGTGGGGTCATGTCGAGACCTGGGAGGGCTGTCCTTCCGTTTCGGCCTGCCGCTTGAGGTTCACGTCGACCTCGACGTGCCACTTCTCGTTGGCGATGGTGGTGTCCACCTCGATCTCGAAGCGGTCGGTCATGTCCGGCGTGACGTCGGCGACGTCGACGTAGAACTGCTGATACCAGCGTCGCATCTGGTAAACGGCGCCGTCCTCCTCGACCAGCAGGGGGTTGTCGATACGCGTCTTGTGTTTCCAGATCTCGACGTCCTGCAGGAAGCCCTTGCTGACACCCTCGGTGAAGACCTTGGCCAGCTTGTTCGTCATCTTCTCGTCCATGCCCTTGGGCTTTTCGACGATGACGCCCCACTGCAGCACAAACGAATCCTGGGTCACCGGGTAGTGGCAGTTGATCAGGATGGACTCGGCCTTGTAGTCGCCGTACTTGTTATGCAGCCAGTTGATCATGAACGACGGGCCGAAGTAGGACGCCTCCGAATCCAGGTGCGCCTCACCGTATGAGGTGCCCAGATCGTTGACGTCGGGCCGCCCGACATTGTGCAGATACTGCGAGGCGATGTGGCCCTCGAAGACGTTTTTGAAGTACGTCGGAAGGCCGAAGTGGATGTAGAAAAAGTGCGCCATGTCGGTGACGTTGTCGATGATGTCGCGGCAGTTCGACCCCTCGATCAGGATCGAGTTCCAGCGCCATTCGGTCCACTCGTCGCTTGCCGCCTCGGGAATCTCCGGGATCTGCACCTCGGGCTGCGGCGGGTTGCCCTCGTGGTCATGCCAGACGAACAGCAAGCCGGCGCGCACGTCGGTGGTCCAAGACCGGGTGCGGGCCAACCGCGGCGTGCGTTTGGCGTACGGCACCAGCTTGCATTTGCCGTCGCCGCCCCAGCGCCAGTCGTGGAACGGGCACGCGACTTCGTCGCCCTTGACGGTGCCCTGTGCCAGGTTGCCGCCCATGTGCCGGCAGTAGCCGTCGAGGACGTGCACGTCGCCGTGTGAGTCGGCGAACACGACGAGGTGGGTGCCGAACGCCTCGATCCCGTGCGGTTCGCCGTCCAGGTAGTCCTTGACCGGGCCCAGGCAGTGCCAGCCGCGGGCATAGCGGTCGGGCAGGGTGCCGGCGTCGATCTCGCGGACAGCGGCAGTCTCGGTAGCCATCAGGCCTCCAACTTTGTTAGCTTCTAACTAGAACACGTTACAGTTTTTCTACGGGTTCGCGCAATGACAGCGAGCTTTACTGCCGGTTAATCAGGTCCTGACGCCGGAGTACCCGGGCTGCGGTATATGTGAACGATGCCGCTGTTCTCCTTCGAAGGCCGATCGCCGAAAGTCGATCCCACTGCCTTCGTCGCGCCAACCGCCACCCTGATTGGCGACGTCACGATCGAGGCCGGGGCGTCGGTCTGGTTCAACACCGTGCTGCGCGCCGACTACGCGCCCGTCATCGTGCGCGAGGGGGCCAATGTGCAGGACGGGTCGGTGTTGCACGCGCCGCCCGGCATCCCGGTCGATATCGGCCCGGGAGCAACGGTGGCGCACATGTGCCTCATTCACGGGGCCCATGTCGGGGCCGAGGCGTTGATCGCCAACCATGCCACCGTCCTCGACGGCGCGGTAATCGGTTCGCGCAGCTTGATCGCGGCCGGCGCAGTGGTCATCGGTGGCACCAAGATTCCCGACGAGGTGCTGGTGGTCGGGGCGCCGGCCACGGTAAAGGGCCCGATCGCGGGCACCGGCGCCGAGATGTGGGTTAACGTGAACCCGAAGGCCTATCAGGACCTGGCCCAGCGCTACCTGACTGGCCTAGAGCCCGTTTAGCCGTAATACCCAGCGGCAAGCCGGGTTTCGTTGTGCCGCGCGTTAGCGCATCCAGTCCGGTTTCACGGGGAGCCCATTGTGGTGGCGGTATTCGGCGATGGCTTTGAGGTTTTTCATCTCCAGTAGATGGCCCGCGCCGAACATGTCCCAGAACTCCCCCACCCACACCGGCCGCTCCGGCGGGCTGGCATCTGGATAGGGGTTGTGGTCGTAGAACGGATGGTGACAGTTGGTCCACAGCACCACCGAGCCCGGCTTGTCCAGCACGGCTTGCGCATCGATGACCCGCATCAGGTAGATCATCCACAGATGCTTGCCCTGGTCCCACGCGCAGTGGTAGTCGACAGTACGGCCCTGCTCGGCGGCCTCCGTGCGGACGTAGATCTTGGTCTCCGACCCCAGTCGGTCGTAGGCCTGCCATAGCCCTGGCTCGTCGGTTTGGGTGAATCCGCGCAGGCTATAGGTCCACTCTTCCAAGCAACGGGTATCGGCCATGTAAGCGAACAGCTCGTCGGGCGGGCAGTCGATGTAGTCGTTGACGGTGCAGTACTGGCCGAATACCTCGTCGTGCGGGTACACCGAGTGCATCATCTCCATGATGATCGGGGTGGCCTTCTCCCGCGGGCTGGTCTCGATCCGGGTTACCCCGTCGATCGGCTGGTTGCTCCCGGTGTGGGCGGCGATATCTTCAAGCGCGGGCAGCGACATCGGATCGGTCTCCTTCGTAAGCGAACGACGATGAGTTCACGTCTTGTAGCGCAGGTGATGGGAGAAGCGGCTCCTGTCAAAAACGTTGCAAATGCGTGCTTTCTCTTGGCAGATTACCGATGGAATCCGGCGAGCGGAATGGTCGAACCGATTGAACCCCCGGCTCGTTATATCTCGTAGTAGTGCCCGTACGACATGATGTTCGTATGGGCAGCTGGTCGCGCACAAGGTCGCCGCGGCCGGCTGAGTGCTGCGGCCACGCGGGAGGACCATGAACACACAACTCGATACCCGCGATACGCCGATGCACGGTCTGACGATTGAACTTCGCGACGTGGTGCGCGAGTACCGGGTCGGCGGTCAATGCGTGCGCGCACTCGACGGGATAAGCCTGCGGTTCGGGGGTGGGCAGTTTGTGTCGGTAGTCGGGCCGTCGGGGGCGGGCAAGAGCACGTTGCTGCACCTGCTCGGTGCGTTGGATTCCCCCGATTCCGGCTCGATCACATTCGACGGCGACGAGATTGGCCAGCTGAGCGACGAACAGCAGTCCGAGTTTCGCCATCACCGCGTGGGGTTCGTCTTTCAGTTCTTCAACCTGTTGCCGACTTTGTCGGCGTGGGAAAACGTGGCGGTCCCGAAGCTGCTTGACGGCGTCCGGCTGGGCAAGGTCAAGTCGGATGCGGTTTCGCTGTTGGACCGGGTGGGGCTCGGCAACCGGACCCAGCATCGGCCGGCGGAATTGTCGGGTGGTCAAATGCAGCGGGTCGCGGTGGCGCGGGCGTTGATGATGGATCCATCGCTGATTCTCGCCGACGAACCGACCGGGAACCTCGACTCCGCAACGGGCGCTTCAATCTTGGCGCTCCTTGCCGAGGTCGCGCACGAGGACGGTGACCGTCGACTGGTGGTGATGGTGACCCACAACTCCAGTGCGGCGGAGACGACGGATCGGGTGATTACCCTGCAAGACGGTCGCGTCGGTTCCGACGAGTTGTCAGCGGTCACCGGATGAGACCGGGCTCGGCCATCGCGGCTACGGCGAGCCGGCTACGGGTATTCAGCCTCCGCGAACTCGTCGTGCATCGTCGGCGCACGACGGCCTCGATCGCCGTAATGGCAGTGTCCGCAATGTATCTAGTCGCGGTGTTCGGAATCTTCGGGTCGATCACCGGATCGGTCAACCGGCTGTCCGATGGGATCGCGGGCATCGCGGCGCTCGAGGTGTCGGGCATTACCGACGGGGGATTTCCCGACACGATAACGGCCGACGTCGCCGCCGTGCCCGGCGTCGCGACCGCGGCACCGATGATTCGCACTTCTGCGTCCACGGCATCAGGTCCAGTTCTGCTGTTCGGCGCAGACAAGAACAGCGCCGCGCTGGGTGGCGCCCTGAAAGACGCCGTCGCGAAACCAATAAAGACGCTGTCCGCCAACCCCAACGGTGTCCAGGTCGGGCCCGGTGTCGGTCATGGCAAAGGCGAGACATTCCGGCTGGGCTCGGCTTCGGTCGCAGTCACGGAGGTGCTCACCGGCAAGCAACTTGCGGACCTGAACGGCGGGCATTACGTTCTGGCTCCGCTTGCTCTGGCGCAGAACATAACCGGGCGAAAAGGTCAGCTCGACTCGATACTGATCACGACGAAGCCCGGTGCCAATCTCCTTACAGTGCGCGCCGCGGTCACGACCGCCGTGAGGGGTCGGGCAATCGTTGCAGATCCGAGCATGCGGGCAGCCCGGGCCGGCGACGGCGTCAAGCTGATGAACTACATGGCGTTGATGGGTGCGGGTGTCGCGTTGGTGGTCGGCGCGTTCCTGGTCTACACCACGATGACGATGGCGATCACCCAGCGCCGGCCGGTCATCTCGATGCTGCGCGCAATCGGCGGCCGACGCGTCACCATCGTTCGCGACCTCCTCGCCGAGGCCGCGATTCTCGGGGTGATCGGCGGAGCGATCGGGGCGGGCATCGGAATCCTCATGGGCCGTATGGCGATTGGTCGATTGCCTCCGGCCATAACTCAAGGTCTCGAGGCCCGGGTCGAGTACTGGTTGCCCGGCTACGCGATACCGATAGCGCTGGCGGCGACGGTACTCACCAGCGGGGCAGCGTCGGCGATGGCTGCGCGGCAGGTGTACAAGGTTTCACCGATCGAGGCCTTGGCGCCGGTTGGGGTCTCAGCCGCGGACTTCGTGCCGCGGTGGCTGCGGATGGCATGCGGGATTGCAGCCGTTGCGGTGTTCGCGGCATCGATCGTGGTCGTGGTCGACCAACGCGGCACACTCGCATTCGCCGCGGTCTTCGCTCTGTTCAGTGCTGAGATCGCGCTTGGCTTCGCACTCACCGCGCTGATCGTCAAAGCGACCGCAGCAACGGCCCGGATGTTCGGATCGGTTGGGCGACTGGCGGCAGCGACGATCGAGCGTGCGCCGCGGCGAGTGTGGGCCACGGTGATGACAGTGCTCATCGCGGTGGTTACCACCGTCGTGATCACCGGTACGAACGCCGACATGATCCGGTCGGCGCGCGCCATCTTCGCACCGGTCGCGGGCGTCGACGTGTGGGTGAGCGCCGATGCGCCCGATAGCTATGCCGTCGACGCCCTGCCGCAAGGCCTTGCCGGCAAGGTAGCCGGGGTGCCAGGCGTAAAGCGTGTCACCGAGGGCGCATTCGGGTTCGCTGAGGTCGGCGGCACGCGCGTGATGCTTGACGGGTTTTCGGCCGGGACCGCCGATCCGCTCTACCGCGCGCTCGGTGATCCGGTACGCAACGCGGTACTCGCCGGTCGGGGCGTGGTGCTTTCGCAGAATCTGGGCAAAACTCTGCACGTCCGGGTCGGCGACGAACTCCAGCTGCAAACGCCACACGGCCCGCGTCGGACGGCTGTGCTGGCCCTGGTCCCGTACTTCTCGACGGTCATCGGCACCGTCGGGATGGATCTCGGCCGGATGCGGGACTGGTTCGACCGTCCGGCAGCAACCGCACTCCAGATCACCGCAGCCGCAGGCGTGGATCCCAGTCGCCTGTTGGCCGACGTACGCCGTGTGGTTCCTGCGCCGAACTACGTATACAGCGGTCGCGTTGCCCTGGCAGGCCTCGAGGCGCCGCTGCATCAGAGCATGTTCATCGCCAACGCCGTTTGGATCATCGTTGTATTCGTCGCGGCAGTCGCACTTTTCAACACGTTGACGCTCTCGGTGCTCGAACGGCGGCGTGAACTTGGTGTGCTGCGGGCGATGGGAACCAGCCGGCGGTTCACCGTGCAGATGATCCTGGCCGAGGCGGCCGCCATCGGTGTCGTCGGTGGCGTCTGCGGGCTGCTGTTCGGCCTGACAGACCAATGGCTCTACAGCCTCGTCAGCGGAGACATGATGAACTTCACCGTCGGCTTCCGGCCGAGTCCGATGGCACTCGTGTTCACCGTGGGCGCGCTGGCAATCAGCCTGCTCGGCTCGCTGCCGCCGGCGCGACGCGCGGCGCGACTGAACATCATCGAGGCTGTCGGCGTCGAGTAAGGCGACGGCGATCTCAGTTCAGCTATCCACCTCAGAGGCCGAAGAAGGCGTTTGCAACAAGGAAGTCCCACAGCTGGGCCAGGGGATCCTCGAAGGGAATGGTGAACGCGCTGTTCAGGGCTGAATCCATCGAATCTGTGAACGTGTTGACTGTCACGCCGGCGGTCCCGATTCCCGTGTCGTCGGTCAGCGTTACCCCCAACCCAGCCAAGAGATCCGAGGGGTCCTTCCCGGAAGTCAACACATCCGTAATGCCGAGCGATGGGATGTTTATGATCATCCCTTCAAAATTGTCGTCAGGGTCGGCCGCCCCGATGTCCGTGACGCCGAAGAGCTTAAACAATGGGTCGGTGGCAGAGATAAAGTCCGTGTCGCACCCCAGGGCGTCGTCCGGCGAGCAGGCGTGGGCGATGGGGCTGGTTGCCAACGGGATGAGCCCGGCCGCCAGAAAAGCACCGGCGGCCGTGCCAAGAACGAGTGTCATACGCCGAGCACTCATTGGAGACTCCAATCGAGCGTGTGATCTAGCTCACTATTAGTAAGAACCTGAGCGTATACGCAAAAAAACCTGAGCGAAACCCTCTCACTAGGCCCAATCCGCGGGTTGGTGGGATCAGAAGCCAAGTGGCAGAAGGTCAGTAAACAGCTGGGCCAGCGGATCCGTAAACGGCAGCGTGAACGACAACATGGAGTCGAGGGCCGGGTCGCTTGGGTCTATGAATGTGTTCACTGTTTCCCCGGCCACGCCGATGCCTGCGGCCCCGAACCCGACGCCGTCCGAGGGGTCGGCTCCGGAAGTCAAAATATCCGTGAAGCCAAGTTGCGAACTTTGGAAAACCGTCGCAACGAACTCACCGTCGTCGGGGTCGGCAAATGACTGGTCCGTGAACAGGCCGAAATCTTGGAGGGGGCCACTCATGAAGTCGGTGTCCATCGCGGGGGTCAAATCATCCCCGTCGGCGTGCGCGACTGGGCCCGTTGCCAACGAGATGAGACCGGCAGCGACGAAACCACCAGCAGCCGTGCCGAGGCCGGCCAGAATCTTGTGACTCATGGGAGACTCCAATTCTTGAATCGTTGGATGAGGAGTTGTGGACTCCCAGCGGCGACGGCTTGCCCCCTTTTCTCCGGTGATGATGTTGTGGGTCGCCCACACAGTCGATCGCTCACCGGCGGCGAGTTATCGACATGTTTGGTACACGGATCGCCAATGAACAAAAGCTGACAAAAACCTGAACAAAAGATGAATAAGCGATAACGTTCAGGTATCAGGATCATTTACGGTGGCGAAGCCCTGCAGATGAGGAGTGCACGGCGGCGGCACCAGAGTGCGCCGGATGCTGCGCAATCCGCCGGTGTCGAAGCCCGCGGCGGCGATGGCGTCGACGGTTCGGCGGTTCGGTTCGCAACCGGAAGCCAGCCAAGACCACGGCTTTGCGATCAGGTCCTGGAACCGGCCCATCAGGCCGTCGCCGCGGACATGCTCGAGCACCACCAGCCTGCCGCCGGGTGCGAGCACGCGGCGGATCTCGCCGAGGGTGGCGGCGACGTCGTCGACCGAGCACAACACCAGGCCGACGTGTACCGAGTCGAAACTGTTGTCCGGGAATGGAATCGACTCGCCGGTCCCATCGACGATGCTGACCGCAATGCCGCGACGGCGAGCCAGCCCCGAAGCCATTCGGCGCATCGCCGCCTCCGGTTCCACGGCAGCTACCGAGGTCACCCCGGGCGGAAGAAACAGCAGGTCGGTTCCCGGGCCCAGACCGACCATCAACAGCCGGCCGGTGGCATTGCTCATAGCCTCTCGCCGATACCGGCGGTAGAACAGTCGGTCGAAGAGCGGCATGCCGAGTCGATAGATGTAGGGGAACAACGGATTACGGCGGGTCATTGGCTCCCCAGATCCATTCGGAACGGCGGATACTCGTCGCGCATCAACGAAACGTACACGGCCACCCGGTAGCGCCATCGAACGATACCCAACAAAAGGTCGAACATGCCCTGGTTGATCGTCCCCTTCCACAACAACCACAGCGCGTTGATAACGCAAAGCACTTGCAGCAGCGGCTCCATCGCCCAGCACAGGATTATCTGGGGCAGGCCGAGCAGCCACCACTTCACCAGCACAGCCCCCTTCGAGAGCCGTTCTGGGTAGTCGACCTCGAGGTCCGCTGGGTAATCCGACCGCGGGGCAAGTGTGAAAGGCGGGTACTTGTCGGTGCCGTTCATCGGAAATCGATAATTCATCACTCGCCACGACCACCGCAGCACCCCGACGTTGAAGTCGAAGAGCGGGCGCGGATACCGTCCGGTGAACAAGATGGCGATGCCGGCAACGGCGGTCACCAGCGGGTAGGCCAGGTAGAGCAGTATCAATATCGGATAGTGCGGCGCCGCCAGCACGCACCACTTGAAGAGGCAGAGCCAACGCGAGGGCGCGTCGAATTCGCCTCGTACTCGTACGGGATCGTCCCTGGGAACGGGCTTGTCCACGCCGTCCATAATTTGATTACGGGGGAGAGGAGTGCTGGGTTCAGATCTTGCGCGCGCTCGCGGTTGCCCGGTCAACCTCCCAGTACGCGCGCAGCGCGACCAACTGGCCGTCGTCGTTGGCCTTGTAGGTGAACACGCCTTCGGCGGTGACCTGATGTCCGGCCGCAGTGATCAGGATGTGGCCGACGTTGGCTTCCTCATGGCCGCACTGGTAGGTGTCGCGGAAATGAAACTCGATCTTGTCCGTCGGGGCAATCGCCATGTCCCAGAACGCCGAAATGGCGGCACGACCGCGGTGCCCCTTGCCCTCGGGATCGAAATGCGACGGCCCGATCGGGTCCTCGACGATGGCGTCGTCGGCGAACACCGCCAGCCACGCGTCTTTGTCTCTGGCCCCTACCGCATCGCGGGAGCGTTTGCCGGCCAGGTGTGCGGGCGAGTCGGTCATCAGTCTTGCCATCCCGAGTGGATATAGGTATCGGCGAAGCGCTTCAGCGAATCTTTCTTCTTCTCTATCGGCGCATCGAAGCCCAGCCCGTCGAAAACCCAGGGGATGACGATGTTGTCAGTGACACCGACCTCGGCCAGCTCTCGATGGCCGTCCACGCCGAACTTGTCGATGCAGACCGCCTGATATTCGAAAGGCACATCCGCACGGTCGTATTCGGCGAGCAGGGCCTTGATCTTGCCGATGGTCTCGCCAAGCTGCTCACAGGTCATCATGGCGCTGGTCCACCCGTCGCTCACCCGCGCGGCACGCTTGAGTGCGACATCGGTGTGACCGCCGACGTAGAACGGTACCGGCTTGGTCGGGGACGGGCTCATCTGCAGTTTGTCGAAATCGTAGAAATCACCGTGGAATTCGACCATCCCGCCGTCCAGCACGAGCTTGATGACCTCGATCATCTCGTCGACGCGCTTGCCCCGGCGCGCGTACGGCACCCCGCACCACTCGAATTCTTCCGGTGCCCAGCCGATGCCGACACCGAAGCCGAACCTGTTGTTGGTCAGGTTGGCAACCGAACCGACCTGGCGCGCCAGCAACAGCGGGTTGCGGGAGCCCAGCTTCATCACGTTGGTGTAGAAGAACAGCTTCGAGGTGACCGCGCCCATCGCGCCGGCGGCGATCAGTGGATCGACCCACGGCGTGTCCTCGTTCCACATCCGTGACCCGTCGGCGGTGTACGGATAATCGGCGGCCGCCTTCTCCATGTAGAACAGCGAGTCCGGCAGCGCGATCGCGTCGAATCCCACTTCTTCAGCCGTCTTGGCGATGTCGACCAGCTGATCGATCGGCCCCATCGCGATGCTGCAGGTGTACTTCACGGCTTATCGGCCCCCACTACCCACATCGAATAATATTGCGAGCCACCGCCGTAGGCGTGGCCAAGTGCCTTGCGCGCGTTCGGGACCTGATGATCGCCCGCCTTGCCCATCACCTGGATGGCCGCCTCGGCGAACCGGATCAGACCGGACGCACCGATCGGGTTCGACGACAGCACCCCGCCAGAAGCGTTGAGCGGGATCCGCCCGCCGATCTCGGTTTCACCGGCCTCGGTGAGCTTCCAGCCTTCGCCCTCGGGCGCGAACCCGAGGTTCTCCAACCACATCGGCTCAAACCACGAGAACGGCACGTAGATCTCGGCGGCGTCGATTTCGTCGATCGGGCTGGTGATGCCGGCTGCCTTCCACAGCGCCTTGGCGGCATCGCGCCCGGCCTGCGGGTTGACCTGGTCACGCCCGGAATACGCCAGCGGTTCGGTGCGCAACGCGGTGGCGTGAATCCATGCCACCGGATGACCTTCGACGACGCGCTTGTCGGCGACGTCCTCGTTGCCGATCACCACCGAACAGGCGCCGTCGGAGGACGGGCAGGTCTCGTCGAAGCGAATGGGATCCCACAGCATCTGCGATGACATCACCTTCTCCAGCGTGATGTCCGGTTGATGCAGATGCGCCAACGGGTTCTTGGCGCCGTTCAGCCGGTCCTTGACCGCCACCATGGCCCCGATATGGGTCGGCGCGCCCGATCGGCGGATGTAGGAGCGCACGTGCGGAGCGAAGTAGCCGCCTGCGCCGGCACCGACCGGCTTGGTGAACGGCACCGGAATGCTCAACCCCCACATGGCATTCGATTCGGACTGCTTCTCCCACGCCATCGCCAGCACGCGTCGGTATTTGCCCGACTGCACCAGGCTGGCGGCTACCACGCCGGTCGACCCGCCGACCGAGCCCGCGGTGTGCACCCGGATCAGCGGCTTGCCGGTCGCGCCCACAGCGTCGGCCATGAACAGCTCTGGCATCATGACGCCCTCGAAGAAGTCGGGCGCCTTGCCGACCACCACCGCGTCGATGTCGTCCATGGTCGACCCGGAATCGGCCAATGCCTTGTCGATGGCCTCGCGCACCAGGCCGTTCATCGAGACGTCCTGGCGCTTGGCGACGTACTTCGTCTGGCCGGTGCCGAGCACCGCAGCGAGCTGCTTAGTCACGAGCGCCACTCCTCCTCATCGCTTCGTCCCCCGCAAGCGGGAGGTGCCCCCACTGCATCGTCGTGTCGCGCATCTCTATTTCCCTTCCAGCACGGCGACGAGATTCTGTTGCAACACCGGGCCGCCGGTCGCGTGCGCGAGCACCCGGCCTGCGGAGCCGTCGAAAATATGTTGTGCCGCAAAGCCGATGCGCTCCAACCCGGCGGAGAACATCGGGTTGGCAGCGAGTGCGCCGCCCGACGGGTTGACCTTGGTCGACGACGGCAGGCCGATAGCCTCGGTCAGGATCAGTTGCTGATGGGTGAAAGGCGCGTAGATCTCGGCCACCTCGATCGAGCCGGTGTCCCCGCCCGTCGCGGCCTTGGCCGACGCCTCCGTCGACGGCGACGTGGTTAGGTCGCGGGCGCCGAGGACCGGGGTCTCGATGCGGTGCTCGATCCCAGTGATCCACGCCGGGTTCTTCCGCAGCTCGCGGGCCTTGTCGCCGGCCGCCAGCACGATCGCAGCCGCGCCGTCGGTGATCGGCGCAATGTCATGGCGCCGAAGGGGATCGGCGAAGAACGGCCGGGCCAGCAGCTCGTCGATGCTCTTCGCCGGCTTCTCCGAATCGGTGCGTTCGGCAACGGCAAACGTATCCAGCGCCACTTGTGCCATCTGCTCGGCCGTCCACTTGCCGGCGTCCAGGCCGAAGCGGGCCTGCAGCCCCGCCATCGACACCGAGTCCGGCCACAGCGGCGCGACGGTGTACGGATCGGTCTGCAACGCGAGCACTCGGCGCAGCGTCCCGGCCGAAGACTTGCCGAAGCCGTAGACCAGCGCGGTGTCGACCTGACCGGTCAGCACTTTGATGTAGGCCTCATACAGCGCCCACGCGGCGTCCATCTCCACGTGCGATTCGTTGATCGGCGGCACCGCCCCAATCGAGTCGATCGCAGAGATGAACGAAAATGCCCGTCCAGCAAGGTAATCCGACGACCCGGAGCACCAGAAGCCGATGTCGGTCTGCTCGAGCCCGAGTTCGTCGTAAAGTGCGTGGAAGCACGGCATCAGCATTTCGACGCCGTTGGTGGTGCCGTCGGTGCGGCGCACATGCGGCGCATGGGCGAATCCGACGACAGCTACATCGCGATCGGTCACGTTATTCCCTTTACAGGTGGTGCTTGTAGGTGTCGTAGTCGGCGTCAGGTTCGCCGGTCGGCTTGAAGTATTCGATGTTGTCGATGCCCAGACCCCACTCCTCGCGGGGCTTCCACACCGCCTCCACCCGCATGCCCATTCGCACCTCGGTGGCGTCGATCTCCTGAATCAGGTGCAGGAACGCGATATCGGCGCCGTCGAGCAGGACGTAGGCCGCGACGTACGGCGGCTTGATGCGCTGGCCGGCGAACGGGATGTTGATGATCGCGAACGTCGTCACCGTGCCCTTGTCGGGCAGCTCCAGGAAGTTGTCGAGTTCGAGGCCGGTCGCCGGGTCTGCTTCCTTCGGCGGGAAGTACACCTTGCCGTCCTTGCCGGTTCGAGCGCCGAGCAGCTTGCCCTCTTCGAGACCGCGCAGGAACGCGCTCTCGGGAAGCGAAGCGGTGTGCTGAATTTCGATGCTGCTCGGCGTCACCTGGACCGTGATCGGGTCACGGTCGTCGGTTGTTTCGGAGACGGGCTCCGCCTCATCACCGAGCGCGAAGTAGGCGATGTCGGTGATCGCACCCGCCGGTTCGTCGACCCAATGGGCGTGCACCCGCGCCCCGGTGCTGATCGCGTCGGACGATCCGGCGTCGACGGCGTGCAGCAATGGAATATCGGCGCCGTCGAGCTTGATCAGCGCCCAGGCGAATGGCCGATCCAACGGCTGCCCCTCGAGGGGCTCGGGCTGCCAGGTCCACGACAGCACGGTCCCGACACTGGCCACCGGTACGATCTCGGTCAATCGTTCGTAGGTCACGGGATCGAACTCGGCGGGCGGAACGTAGACCCGGCCATCCGAGCCCCGGACGCCGACGATGCGTCGCTCACGCAGGGCGGTGAAGAACTGGCTGAGGGTAGGTCCGACTGAACGGGTGTAGTCGAAGGACAGCTTCAGCGGTGCCGATAGCGGCGGCTGATGGGTATCGATCTGCACCGGGCTGCTTTGGCTGGTGGTCACAGCATCGAGTAGAACAGGTTCTAAGAATGGATTCAAGATACGGTCCGGACCTGCAGGAAAGGCGGCTCTCATGAAGCTCGGACTTCAGCTCGGATATTGGGGCGCTCAGCCGCCCGACAACCACGCTGACCTCGTGGCCGCGGCCGAGGACGCCGGTTTCGATGCGGTGTTCACCGCCGAGGCATGGGGATCGGACGCCTACACGCCGCTGGCCTGGTGGGGTTCGTCAACACAGCGGCTAAGGCTGGGCACCTCGGTGGTGCAGCTGTCCGCGCGCACCCCGACCGCGTGCGGGATGGCGGCGCTGACGCTGGATCACCTGTCGGGTGGCCGGCACATTCTCGGTCTCGGCGTCTCGGGCCCGCAGGTTGTGGAGGGCTGGTACGGCCAGTCGTTCCCCAAGCCGTTGGCCCGGACCCGCGAATACGTCGACATCATCCGGCAGGTGTGGGCCCGCGAGGAGCCGGTGACAAGCGACGGCCCGCACTATCCGCTGCCGTTGACCGGCGAGCGCGCAACGGGTCTGGGCAAGCCGCTCAAGCCCATCACCCACCCGCTGCGGTCCGACATCCCGATCATGCTGGGTGCCGAGGGGCCGAAGAATGTCGCGTTGGCCGCGGAGATCTGCGATGGCTGGCTGCCGATCTTCTACACGCCACGGATGGCCGACACCTACAACGAGTGGTTGGACGAGGGGTTCGCCCGGCCGGGCGCGCGCCGCAGCCGGAAGGACTTCGAAATCTGTGCGACCGCCAACATCGTCATCACCGATGACCGCAGCGCCGCGTTCGCGGCCATGAAGCCCTACATCGCCCTGTACATGGGCGGGATGGGCGCCGAGGACACGAACTTCCACGCCGACGTGTACCGCCGGATGGGCTACGCCGAGGTGGTCGACGAGGTGACGACGCTCTTCCGCAGCAACCAGAAGGACAAGGCCGCCGAGATCATCCCGGACGAGGTCATCGATGATGCGGCGATCGTCGGCGACGTGGACTACGTGCGTAAGCAGATCAAGGCCTGGGAGGCCGCGGGCGTCACGATGATGGTGGTGTCCGGTCGCAGTACAGAGCAGGTCCGTGAGCTGGCGTCGTTGATCTGAGCCGGTCCTTGCGGCTGGCTAGAACACGTTCTAGATTGACCGGATGACAGCCTCGCAGCACACCATCGCCGGCACGGTGATCACCATGCCGGTGCAGATCCGCAAGGCAACACAGCACATGGCGATGTTCTCGGTGGACGCCGACGCCGCTCAGCACCTGATCGACTACAGCGACTTGCGGGTCTGCCGCTACCTGCCCGGGCGTGCGGTCGTGGTCTTGATGTTGATGCACTACATCGACGGCGACCTGGGCCAGTACTACGAGTTCGGCACCAGCGTGATGGTCAACCCTCCCGGCTCGAACGCGAGCGGGCCGCGTGCCCTGCAGTCGGCCGGTGCCTTCATCCATCACCTGCCCGTCGACCAGGCGTTCACGCTTGAGGCGGGGACCAAGATCTGGGGCTATCCGAAAGTCATGGCGGACTTCACCATTCGAGAAGGCCGTCGGTTCGGGTTCGACTGCACTGTCGACGGGCAACTGGTCGTCGGCATGGACTTTCGTCCCGGCCTGCCGATTCGGCTGACCCCGCGCCAGCAGGCGCAGCGCAGCTACTCGCACCGCGACGGGGTCACCCGCGAGACCGCCTTCGAGCACACGCTGGACGGTGTGCGCACACGATTCGGTGGGGTGCGCGTCCGGCTGGGTGATCACCCCTACGCGAAAGAGCTGGCGTCGCTGGGGCTTCCGAAGCGTGCGATGCTGTCCAGCTCGGCT
>Ga0209248_10000087_pt1 | contig 31045 bp, 31 predicted proteins | sample BogFormECP04_OM1_FD_188241 | JGI IMG/M metagenome (GOLD analysis project Ga0209248, IMG submission 188241) | Bog forest soil microbial communities from Calvert Island, British Columbia, Canada - ECP04_OM1 (SPAdes) (version 2) | ecosystem: Environmental > Aquatic > Freshwater > Wetlands > Bog ... | reverse complement strand
GCCTCCCGGACATCTTCCTGCCCTGATGAGGTCGGCTTGCGGCGGACGGGGTCAGCTGGCCCGGCCAGCCAGAAGCCGGTATGTGCGCCGGTCTGCGGGACGATCTGCCGCCGGTCGGTGGATCTCGCGTGGGGCAGCCTTTTGCGGCAATTGAGGCGGCGCTGGGGCCAGGTAAGTTCTGCCCACATTTTGCCCACAATTTCCCGTGGGCAGCATGATCTGAAATGATTTACAGTGATGTCTTTCCGCAGCTAGAGCCGGTTCCGGGCCGCTGACCAGCGCCGCGAAATTACCTCGGAGGTCATCACCGTGAGTACGGTTCGTTGTCGGAGTGCGGGCATAGGGTCGCGGGTATGACACTCAAGACGGAGATGGTGACATTCGACAGCGGTGACCCCGCGAAGCTGGCCGGCTGGTGGGCCGACCATTTTGATGGCAAGACCCAGGAGCTGATCCCCGGCGAATTCGTCGCGGTCATCCGGCCCGAAGGACCGCGGCTCGGCTTTCAGAAGGTAGCCGATCCCACGCCCGGTAAAAACCGGGTGCACCTGGATTTCGGCGCGGCTGATGTCGATGCTGAAGTGTCGCGACTTACCGCCGCCGGTGCGACCGAGGTCGGCCGGCACAGCATCGGCGACAACTTCCGCTGGGTGGTGCTGGCCGACCCCGAGGGCAACGCGTTCTGCGTCGCGGGCAGCCAGTAGCTCTCCCGGCTGGCTCGTGTCGTCGGTGGTCGCGGGGCGGTCAATCTAGACTGTCCCCGTGACGTCCGGGCTTACTCAAGCGGTCGATACCGTCGAGCAGGCCGCAGCCACCCCTGATCAGCCGCAACCGTTCCGCGAACTCGGTCTCAAAGACGACGAATATCAGCGGATTCGCGACATCCTGGGCCGTCGGCCGACCGACGCCGAGCTGGCAATGTACTCGGTGATGTGGAGCGAACACTGTTCCTATAAGTCGTCCAAGGTCCACTTGCGGTACTTCGGCGAGACCACCACCGACGAGATGCGGGCCGGGATGCTGGCCGGCATCGGGGAGAACGCCGGCGTGGTCGACATCGGCGACGGCTGGGCGGTCACCTTCAAGGTGGAGTCGCACAACCACCCGTCCTACGTCGAGCCTTACCAGGGGGCGGCCACCGGAGTCGGCGGCATCGTCCGCGACATCATGGCGATGGGCGCCCGACCCGTAGCCGTGATGGACCAGCTGCGTTTCGGTGCCGCGGACGCGCCGGATACCCGCCGCGTCCTCGACGGCGTGGTGCGCGGCATCGGGGGCTACGGCAACTCGCTGGGGTTGCCCAACATCGGCGGCGAAACGGTGTTCGACGCCTGCTACGCCGGCAACCCGTTGGTCAACGCGCTCTGTGTGGGTGTGCTCCGGCAGGAGGACCTCCATTTGGCTTTCGCTTCCGGCGCGGGCAACAAGATCATCCTGTTCGGAGCGCGGACCGGGCTCGACGGCATCGGCGGAGTGTCGGTGCTGGCATCGGAGACGTTCGGCGGCGACGAGTCCGGGTCGGGTCGCAAGAAGCTACCGTCGGTTCAAGTCGGCGACCCGTTCATGGAAAAGGTGCTCATCGAGTGCTGCCTGGAGTTGTATGCGCAAGGCCTGGTGATCGGCATCCAGGACCTCGGCGGCGCTGGAATAGCCTGTGCGACTTCGGAATTAGCCTCTGCCGGGGACGGCGGCATGGTCGTCGAGCTGGACACCGTCCCGCTGCGCACCAAGAACATGACCCCCGCCGAAGTGCTCTGCAGTGAGTCGCAAGAACGGATGTGCGCGGTCGTCGCGCCGGAGAACGTGGACGCGTTCATGGCGGTGTGCCGCAAGTGGGAAGTGTTGGCCACCACGATCGGCGAGGTCGCCGATGGTGACCGGTTACGAATCACCTGGCACGGCGAGACAGTCGTCGACGTGCCGCCACGCACCGTGGCCCACGAGGGCCCGGTATACCAACGCCCGGTCGCTCGCCCGGATTCACAGGATGCGCTGAACGCCGACCGCGCGCGCAGCCTGCCCCGGCCAGTCACTGGCGACGAGCTACGCGCGACTTTGCTTGCGCTGCTTGGTAGTCCGCATCTGTGCAGCCGTGCGTTCATCACCGAGCAATACGACCGCTACGTGCGTGGGAACACCGTGCTCGCCGAACACGCCGACGGCGGCGTGCTGCGGGTCGACGAGTCCACCGGCCGCGGAATCGCGCTGTCGACCGACGCGTCGGGCCGCTACACGCTGCTCGACCCCTACACCGGTGCCCAACTCGCGCTGGCCGAGGCATACCGCAACGTCGCCGTCACCGGCGCCACGCCTGTGGCCGTGACCAACTGCCTCAACTTCGGCTCGCCGGAAGACCCCGGGGTGATGTGGCAGTTCGCCCAGGCGGTGCGTGGTTTGGCGGACGGCTGTGCGGCACTGGGCATTCCGGTGACCGGCGGCAACGTCAGCTTCTACAACCAAACCGGGTCGACTGCGATCCTGCCCACCCCGGTGGTGGGCGTGTTGGGCGTCATCGACGATGTCGCCCGGCGCATTCCGACGGCGATGGGCACCGAGCCGGGCGAGACGCTGATCCTGCTCGGCGACACCCGTGACGAATTCGACGGATCAATCTGGGCGCAAGTCACCGCCGATCATTTGGGCGGAGTGCCGCCCGCGGTGGATCTGGCTCGCGAGCGACTGCTCGCCGAGGTGTTGACTGCGGCGTCCCGTGACGGGCTGGTGTCTGCGGCCCACGACCTGTCCGAAGGCGGTTTGGCGCAGGCTGTGGTCGAATCGGCGCTTGCAGGCGAAACAGGTTGCCGCATTGTGCTTCCCGAGGATGCCGACCCCTTTGTCATGTTGTTCTCGGAGTCGGCTGGCCGGGTGCTGGTTGCCGTGCCGCGCACCGAGGAGAGTCGTTTCCGCGCGATGTGCGAGGCGCGGGGCCTGCCGGCAACCCGCATCGGTGTCGTCGACCAAGGTTCGGACGCGGTGGAGGTCCAGGGTCTGTTCACCGTGTCCCTGGCAGAGCTGCGCAGCACGTCCGAGGGAGTGCTCGCCGCACTGCTGCGATGAATATCGAACCTCGCCAACGGCATCCGTTGGTGGTGTGGGCGTGGAGCCTGCTTCGGCTGAAATTCGTCGGGGTGGCGTTCGGCGCGTTGTTCTTCTGTCTGTCCCTGACACCGTCGCTGCTGCCGCGGGACTGGGTGTTCCAGGGGCTGATCGGCGGTATCAACGGAGCGTTTGGCTACGGCCTGGGCGTGGTGATCGCCAAGAGCACTTACCGTGCCGTGCTGCGGGGCGCCCGCTGGTGGCCTCCGCCGGCGCGGGTGCTGTTCTGCATGAAGGCGGCGGTCGTCGTGATCGCGCCGACGGCCTGTGTGCTGATGCTGATTCCGGCCGCCTCCTGGCAGCGGCAGGTCTCTGCGCTGATGGGCATCCAGGGCCCGACGACCCTGGGCTACCTGCGCACGCTGATCGTCGCTGTTGCGGTCGGCGCCCTGGTGGTGTCCACGTTCCGGGTGCTCATCGACGCGGTCAAGCTGCTGGCCCGGATGCTGATCAGGCGATGGCACCTGCACGACGAGGTGGCGCTGTTCATCGGCACGACAATCGTTGTGGCGCTGCTGATCATGCTGTTCGACGGCGTTTTGGTCCGCGGATTCTTCGCGGGGGCCAACGCGGTTTTCGAGCCGCGGGACTCCGCCACCCCTGCCGGCGTCTCGCAACCATTACTTGCTGAAAAGTCCGGCAGCTCAGCGTCATTGGCGCCGTGGGAGTCGCTGGGATACCAAGGCCGCGCCTTCGTCGCCACCGGTCCGCATGCCGCTGAAATGGCCCGGCTCAACGGCAGGCCCGCCAAAGAACCCATCCGGGTGTATGCCGGGCTGCAGACCGCGGCCGACGACCCGGGCCGGTTGGAGGTGCTCCTCGGCGAACTGGAGCGCACCGGCGCGTTCAACCGAAAATTACTGGTCATCGCGCCGACCACCGGCACCGGCTGGATCGACCCGGTGGCGGCGAGCTCGCTGGAGATGATGTACGACGGTGACACCGCGATCGTCGGTCTGCAGTACTCCTACTTGCCGAGCTGGATCTCGTTCCTGGCCGACCGGCAGAAGTCCATGGATTCCGGACGAATGCTGATCGAAGCGGTCCACCAGCGTTGGCAACAGCTGCCGGCCGACCACCGGCCGAAGTTGGTCCTCTACGGCGAAAGCCTCGGTTCGATGGCCGGCCAGGCTGCCTTCGGCTGGCTGCCCGACATCCGGCAAATGGGCTTCGACGCGGTGCTGTGGGTGGGACCACCGCAAGCCAGTCCGCTGTGGCATGCGTTGATCGTGCGGCGCGACCCTCGCACCACGGAGGTAGCGCCGCGTTACGACAACGGGCGAACGGTGCGGTTCTCCGAAGCCATCGATCCAGCCGACGTCACCCAACTGGATGGGCCGGCGTGGGTGGGCACTCGGGTGCTTTTCCTGCAGCACCCATCTGACCCTGTGGTCTGGTGGTCACCCGATCTGCTGTTCGGCCGGCCCGACTGGCTCACCGAACCCCGCGGGCGGGACCGCAGCGACGCCATGCGCTGGAATCCGGTTGTCACCTTTTGGCAAGTCAGTGCCGACCTGACCAACGCCGAGGGCGTCCCCGGCGGGCACGGCCACAACTACAGCAACGACATCTTGGACGGGTGGGTCGCGGTAGCCCGACCGGACGGCTGGACACCAGCCGACACCGAGCGCATCCGCGCCGCGCTGACAAACTGATGCAGCACAGCCACTTTCGTCGCATGCAGCCGCTCGGGCTGGCCACCGCGCTGGTCGGCTGGAGCTTCGTCAGCCCCCGGATACCCGCGCGGGCCCGGTTGCCACTACAGGCCGGTCTTGCCGGGCTGCTGGTCCTCGTGACGGGGGCGCCGCTGGGCCTGCGTCCGCCACAGCTGTGGGCGGGATTGCGGCTGGGGCTGACCGCCGGGTCGGCGGCGGCGACGGCGGTCGCGGCAACGACATCGATTCCGGCCGTGCGGTTGTCGATGGCCGGACGGGAACTGCCCGTGCCGGCGTCAGGCTGGCTGGCGTTGCAGATACCGCTGGGCACCGTGTGGGCTGAGGAGGCCGCATTCCGTGCGGCGCTGGCCGCCGTCGCCGCCCGCGGTTACGGTGCCTCCGGTGGTCGGCTGCTGCAGGCGATTGCGTTCGGCCTCTCCCACATCGCCGATGCGCGCGCGACCGGTGAGCCCGTGCTGCCCACCGTGCTCGCTACCGGCGGTGCGGGCTGGATATTTGGTTGGCTGGCAGAACATTCCGGCAGTCTCAGCGCGCCGATGCTGGCGCACTTGGCAATCAACGAGTCCGCCGCGGTGGCGGCGCTGACCATCCAGCGGCGGTCGCGGGCTAGTCGGCGGTAGTCGGCACGTCGCGGCTGTCGGCTGCAAGCTTGTGCGGCTCGGTCTCGGTGTCGTCGATGCCGAAGCCGATGATGCGACGTGGGGTAATCCGAATGATCGCGGTGTCGATCTCGTCATCGTTGGGCTCCGTGCGCCGCTCGCCGGACTCGGCCGGTTCGGCGGTCCCTCTAATCTCCAGGCACCGCACCCGCCACGGGTTGCGGGACACGATGTCGTCGATCACCAGTGCGACGGTGTTATTGGAAGCCACGTTGCGGAACTTGCGGCTTTTCGACATCCGGTACCCATGGATGTCCAAGGTGCCCAGATCTTCGTTGTAGCTGAAGCCGACCGGATTGTTCTGCAGTGTGCCGTCGGGCTGGATGGTCGCCAGCCGGGCGAGGTCGGCAGACTTCATGAACTCAATTTCATGCGGTTTGAACGACATGGGCCCACGCTAGAGTCTCAACTTCAGTTGAGGTCAAGGGTGAGACGCTAGAGGGATGGTCGCCCGTCATCACGCCGACCCGGTAAAGACCCGCGAAGCGGTCCGGGCTCTCGAAGACTGGCTACGCGACGACACCCGTCCGGCTCCCAGTCGTGCGGACCTGGCGGCGGCAGTCCGGCTCACCGCGCGCACGCTGGCCGCGCAGGCGCCGGGCGCCAGCGTCGAGGTCCGCGTTCCGCCATTCGTCGCGGTGCAGTGCATCTCCGGGCCGAGGCACACCCGAGGCACACCGCCCAATGTGGTCGAGACCGATCCTCGAACGTGGCTGCTGCTGGCCACCGGACTGGTGGCGGTACCGGACGCCAGCGCCGCCGGGGCGCTGCGTCTCTCCGGCTCGCGTGCGTGTGAGATCCAGACCTGGCTGCCGCTGGTGCGGTTGGCCGGTTAGGCCAGCGGCACCAGGCCGGAACGCACCAGATCGACACTGGCGGCGACGATTTCACCCAGGTCGCCGGTGCAGCCGTCATCACCCCACTTCTGAACCGCCACCACAAGAGCCGCCGCCAGGGTGGCTCCCGCGACCTCAGCGACGAGGTCGAGGTTGGGAACTCCGGCGTAGCGGGTCTTGATGAAGTCGGTCAGCACCTCGGCGAACGACGACTGCACCACTCGTAAATGCGCGGCGATGCGCTCGGCGGATATCAACGTCGAACGGGCGATCGCGGCCTGGCGAACCACTTCCACGTCGTGCGGGAAGCTCGCGACGCTGGCCAACACGGCATCGAACAGCGACTCCGAGGCGGGTCGTTTCGCCAAGGCCTCGGCCAGCCAGTCCAGGTGGGTGTCGTAGTCCTGGAACAGGACTGCTTCCTTGCTGGGGAAGTGCCGGAAGAATGTGCGCTCGGTGACGCCGGCCTCGGTGGCCAGCTGCGTCACCGTCACATTGCCGAAGCCCTTACTGGCGAACTGCGCCAGCGCTACCCGACGCAACGCCTCGTGCGTCGATCGCCGGCGCAGCTCGTGAAGGTTGATCGGCTCCGTCATCGCGCCAGATGCTATCGCGAATTGCCGGAATATGTCAGTGCTGACATCTTCCTAATATGTCAGTACTGACATATTCTGCTGTGTGCGCGGCCCGGGAGGGGCCTAACGAAGGGATCCGAGCCATGACTGACTATGACGCGATCGTTGTCGGCGCCGGGCACAACGGCCTGACGGCGGCGGCCATCCTGCAGGGTGCGGGCCTGCGCACGTTGTGTCTGGAGGCCAACACCTATAGCGGGGGAATGGCCGCGACGGTCGAGCTCATCGACGGATTCCGCTACGAGATCGCGGGATCGGTGCAGTTTCCCACCGCTCCTCAGATCTCCAAAGAGCTCGGCCTGGATGCTCTTCCGACCGTCGACGCCGAAGTCATGTCGGTCAACATCGGCGAGTCCGGTGAGGAGCCGATGATCTTCTACCGCGATCCGATGCAGCTGATGACGCATCTCGGCGAGAAACACGGCGCCGACGCGATCATGGGCATGGCCGAGTTGATCGGCTGGAGCCAGGGGCCGGCGAAAGCGCTGGGTCGATTTGAGGTGCGCACACCACCGAAGACGCTCGACCAGATGTATTCCTGCGCAGCCACGGAGGCCGAACGTACGGCCATCCATCAAATGCTGTTCGGCTCGGCGATGGACGCCATCGACCGCTACCTGCCGGACAAAGAAAAGCACGCGATCATGCGCGGGATGCTGGCCTTTCTGGCCGTCAACTCCACCTATCGCGGGCCGTACACGCCCGGCAGTGCCACTTGCCTGGCCTTTGCGCTGGCGGTGCCCGACGACAGCACCGCGATGATGACCAAGCTCGCCGGCGGTATCGGAGCGCTCACCGAACACCTCCATGAGCTCTTCGTCTCCCGTGGCGGCGAGATCCGCTTCCGTGCCAAAGCCGAGAAGATCCTCGTGGAGAACGACCGTGTCACCGGCGTACGACTCCGCGATGGGTCCACCATCAGCGCACCCGTGGTGGTGTCCAACCTCGCGCCCGATCTCACCCTCACCGACCTCGTCGGCGCGGAGCACCTGCCCGCGGACTTGATCACCCGGCTGACCGGTCGCGACCATCGTGCCGCATTCATCCAAATGCATTTCGCTCTCGACGGCCTGCCGGAGTTCGCGCCCCCCTACGAGCTGCTCAACGAACCTGGCATGCAGCAGTCCATCGGAATTTTCGGCTCACCCGAGGAACAGCAGCGCCAGTGGGAGATGTGCACCCGCGGCTTGGTGCCCGACAATCCATCGCTGGGCATGCAGATACCGTCCTGCATGGACCCCGGACTGGCGCCGCCGGGCAAGCACGCGGCGAGCGCATATGCCTACGCGTTTCCCGTCGAAGCCAGCCGCGACCAGCACGGACATCTGAAAAACGAGATGGCGCAACGGGTTATCGACAAGATCACCCGCTATGCGCCGAACTTCCGCGACATCGTCATCCGGCACATCACCTTCGCGCCGTATCACATGCAGACGATGTTCGGCGCCCCGTCGGGCGACTTCTGCCACGGCCTGCTGCATCCGGACCTGATGGGACCAAACCGGCCCGGACCCAAGGGCTTCATCGACCTGCCGATTCCGGTCGATGGGCTCTACCTGGCAAGCGCCGGCTGTCACGGCGGCCCGGGCATCACCTTCACGCCCGGCTACAACGCCGCCTATCAAGTGCTCGACGATCTGGCGGCCGGGCCGCCGCTGCGCTGAGCCCGTGAGTGAGTCCTGTGACATATGTGACTGCTGACACCCTGTGGGAATAAAAGCCCAGGAAAAGCGGCTCGTAAGTGACGCAACACGCACCATCGATTCGGTCACATGACCGCCGTTTCCGTAGACTGCGTTACGTCACCAACCGCCTCCCAGGAGCCGCCCTACCGTGACCACCCAGCAGCCAGTGCCCGAGGAAAACCCGCCCGGCGAAGAATGCGGTGTATTCGGTGTATGGGCGCCCGGCGAGGAAGTCGCCAAACTCACCTATTACGGGCTGTACGCGCTGCAGCACCGCGGCCAGGAGGCCGCCGGCATCGCCGTGGCGGACGGGTCGCAGGTGCTGGTGTTCAAAGACCTCGGTCTGGTCAGCCAGGTTTTCGACGAGCAGACCTTGGCGGCCATGGAGGGCCACGTCGCCATCGGGCACTGCCGATACTCCACCACCGGCCAAACCACTTGGGAGAACGCGCAACCGGTGTTCCGCAACACAGCGGCCGGCACTGCGGTTGCGTTGGGACACAACGGCAATCTGGTCAACAGCGCCGAGCTGGTCACACGTGCGCGTGGCGCCGGACTTTGCAGCACCAGGGTTCCGAGTGCGGCCACCACCGACTCCGACATGCTGGGCGCACTGCTGGCCCACGGTGCGGCCGACTCCAGCCTGGAACAGTCGGCGCTGGAACTGCTGCCGACGGTGCGCGGTGCGTTCTGTCTGACGTTCATGGACGAGAACACCCTGTACGCCGCGCGCGACCCGTACGGCGTACGGCCGCTGTGCCTGGGACGACTGGACCGCGGCTGGGTGGTGGCCTCCGAAACCGCCGCGCTCGACATCGTCGGCGCCTCGTTCGTCCGCGACATTGAGCCGGGCGAGCTCTTAGCGATCGACGCCGACGGCGTGCGGTCGACCCGTTTCGCCAACCCCGAACCCAAGGGCTGCATCTTCGAATACGTCTACCTGGCACGACCCGACAGCACGATCGCCGGCCGGTCGGTGCACGGCGCCCGCCTCGAAATCGGTCGTCGGCTGGCCCGTGAATGCCCGATCGACGCCGACCTGGTGATTGGCGTTCCGGAGTCCGGCACTCCCGCCGCGGTCGGCTATGCGCAGGAGGCCGGCATTCCCTACGGGCAAGGCTTGATGAAGAACGCCTACGTCGGACGGACCTTCATTCAGCCGTCGCAAACCATCCGCCAACTCGGAATCCGGTTGAAACTCAACCCGCTCAAAGAGGTCATCCGGGGCAAGCGGCTCATCGTTGTCGACGACTCGATCGTGCGGGGCAATACCCAGCGCGCTCTGGTCAGGATGCTGCGCGAGGCCGGCGCCGTCGAGGTGCATGTGCGCATCGCCTCGCCGCCGGTGAAGTGGCCGTGCTTCTACGGCATCGACTTTCCTTCGCCGGCCGAGTTGATCGCGAATGCCGTCGAAGACGAAGACGAGATGCTCGAAGCGGTGCGGCATGCCATCAACGCCGACACGCTCGGATACATCTCGCTGCGGGGTCTGATCGCCGCGACCGAGCAACCCACCTCGCGGCTCTGCTCGGCCTGCTTCGACGGCAAGTATCCGATCGAACTGCCCAGCGAGATCGCACTGGGCAAAAACGTCATCGAGCACATGCTTGCCACCACCGCCCGGGGAGCCGCGCAGGCCGATGCCCAAACCAACATCGCGGCCCGCGAAATCTCCGCCGAGGCGGAGCAGGCCTCCGTGCTGCGCCATCCCTAACTCAGCGGACAGGTGGCCGATACCCGTGTTCGGCGCTGACCGGTAGCCTTTATCGACGATGGCCGACCTCACAAAAAAGTCCGGAAAAGATCCGGCCGCCCCTGGCGCCACGTACGCATCGGCCGGAGTCGATATCGAAGCCGGGGACCGCGCCGTCGAACTGTTCAAGCCGCTGGCGTCCAAGGCCACCAGGCCCGAGGTGCGCAGCAAGCTTGGCGGATTCGCCGGATTGTTTGCGCTGCGTAGCGATTACCGCGAACCGTTGCTCGCGGCATCCAGCGACGGGGTGGGCACCAAGCTGGCGGTCGCGCAGGCAATGGACAAGCACGACACCGTCGGCTTGGACCTGGTGGCAATGGTGGTCGACGATCTGGTGGTCTGCGGCGCCGAGCCGATGTTCCTGTTGGACTACATCGCTTTGGGACGGATCGTGCCGGAGCGGCTCAACGCGATCGTCGGCGGTATCGCCGAAGGGTGCATACGTGCGGGTTGTGCGCTGCTCGGCGGCGAAACCGCCGAGCATCCCGGGCTGATCGAACCGGACCACTACGACATCTCGGCCACCGGCGTCGGCGTCGTCGAAGCCGACGACGTGCTTGGACCCGACCGAGTCAAGCCCGGGGACGTCATTATCGCGATGGGGTCATCGGGTCTGCATTCCAACGGATACTCGCTGGCCCGCAAGGTCCTGCTGGAGATCGACCGTGGCAACCTGGCCGGTTACGTCGAGGAGTTCGGCCGCACGCTGGGTGAAGAGCTACTCGAGCCGACCATCATCTACGCCAAGGACTGTCTGGCGCTGGCCGCCGAAACCCAGGTTCGTACGTTCTGCCACGTGACCGGTGGCGGGTTGGCGGGCAACCTGGAACGCGTCATTCCCAACGGGCTGTTGGCTGAGGTCGACCGCGGCACATGGACGCCGGCGCCGGTGTTCGCGATGATCGCCCAGCGGGGCCGCGTCTCCCGCGCCGAGATGGAAAAAACCTTCAACATGGGCGTCGGCATGATCGCCGTGGTGGCGCCCGAGGACACCGACCGGGCCCTGGCGATTTTGACCGCCCGGCATTTGGACTGCTGGGTGATCGGCACGATCAACAAAGGTGGAAAAGAAAGCCCACGAGCGAAGCTCGTGGGGCAGCATCCACGGTTCTAGAAATCAGCTTGATCTGATGAGAATGCGGGCCAGAAATGGCCCGCATTCGGCGCCGAACGTCAGATGTCAGCGGCGCCGGTCGTGTTGACCGCTCCAGGGGTCTTCGCCGTCCTGGTCGGAGCCGTCGTCCTCGCCCGACCCTGACAGCTCGCGCTGAAGCCGCTCGAAATCGGTCTGCGGTGAGCTGTATTTGAGTTCTCGAGCAACCTTGGTCTGCTTCGCCTTAGCCCGGCCGCGGCCCATGGGGGGACCCCCTCGCGCAATAACGGAGCGGCCCAACAAGTAGGCGGCTCCGATCTTTTGTCTTTATTGTCCTGCCGACAGCTTACCGTGCCCGATGGTTGTGCGCTGTTGCGCCCCGCACGCTGTGCAGGACACCGTGTGGACGGTTATCGCGCGGTTCCCCGCAGCCGCTCGACGGCCACCCGTCCCGCGCCGGGCCCGTCGAGTTGTGGCAGCGAGTCGGCGTCGATCACTGCGGGCACCTCGGCGTCGCCGCCGGTGATCAGCGCGGTGTCGGCCGGTACGCCCCGCTTGAGCAAGGCGAGCGCCACCGGGCCCAGATCGACGTGGTCGACCACGGTTCCAAGCCTGCCCACCGCGCGACCGTTGGCCAGTACCGCATCGCCGGTAGCGGGCCGGTCCGCCGACCCGTCCAGGTGCAACAAGGCCAGCATGCGGGGCGGTTTGCCCAGGTTGTGCACTCGCGCGACGGTCTCCTGCCCGCGGTAACAGCCTTTGTCGAGGTGGACCGCCCCCTGCCCTGGATCGCCGATCCAACCGAGTTCGTGCGGGATGGTGCGTTCGTCGGTGTCGACGCCGAGCCGTGGGCGCACGGCCGCCACCCGGTGGGCCTCGTAGGCCCACACTCCGGCTGGTCGCAGACCAGCCTGCGTCAAACGACGTTGCATGTTGGCGAATTCGCGTCGGTCGACCAGCACGTCCAGCTCGAACTGGCCCTCTCGCGCTTCGATCATCCGACGCACGAAGCCACTTCCGGTCATCGGCAGCGCGGTCATTTCAGCGGGCAAGGCGTCCAATCCCAGTGCGTCGAGCACGGTTCGTTCCCCGAGCTTCGGCCCCAGCAGCGACAGCACGGCCAAGTCGGCGGGGGCAGGAGTCACATCGGACCAGAACACCATCTTGCGCAGGTAATCCAGCAGCGGCTCGCCCCGCCACGGCTCGGTGTCGAGGTAGGTGACGCCGCCGAGCTCGGTTTGAAGCCAGTGGTCTTCGATCCGGCCCTGCCCGTCCAGGCTGAGGTTTTGCGTGCTGGCGCCGTCGGGGAGCTCGCTGACGTGCTGCGTCGAGATGCTGTGCAGCCAGCTCTGCCGGTCGGCACCGGTCAGGGTGAGCACACGGCGATGCGAGCGATCGACCAGCACCGCGCCGGTTTCGGCTGCGCGTTGTTCGCCCAGCGGGTCGCCGTAATGCCAGACGACGCCGGCGTCGGGCCCGGTTTCGGGGGCGGGAACAGCGGACACACTCCCAACTCTACGGGCCAGGACCATTAGGCTTCTGGTCCATGACAGGCGGGCCGGGACTGGTCGTCACGCTCGACGGTGAGGTCCATCCGCCGGAGACGCCACTGCTGTTCGCCGACGACCTGGCCGCGGTACGCGGCGACGGCGTATTCGAGACATTGCTGGTCCGTGCCGGCGGCGCGTGCCTGGTGGAGGCGCATCTGGGCCGGCTGACCCACTCGGCCAAATTGCTGGACCTGCCGGAGCCAGACCTGGCGGCCTGGCGGCATGCGATCGACCTGGCAGCGCGGCAGTGGGCGGCGGACACCGCCGACGAGGGTGCGATGCGCCTGGTCTACAGCCGCGGCCGGGAGCGTGGCTCGGCGGCGACGGCCTACGTGACGGTCAATCCGATCGCCGACCGGATCACCGGCGCCCGTCGCGACGGGGTGGCCGCAGTGACGTTGCCCCGGGAACTGCCCGCCTCGGGTGTCGAGGCGATGCCGTGGCTGTTGGCCGGCGCCAAGACGCTGTCGTATGCCATCAACATGGCCGCTTTGCGGCACGCCGCCCGGCAGGGCGCCGGTGACGTCATTTTCGTCAGCTCGGACGGCTACGTGCTGGAAGGCCCTCGCTCGACGGTGGTGATCGCCGTCGGTGGCGGCGACAACGTGTGCCTGCTGACTCCGCCGCCGTGGTATCCGATCCTGCGCGGCACGACCCAGCAGGCGCTGTTCGGCGTCGCGCGCGCCAAAGGCTACGACTGTGATTACCGCGCTCTGCGGGTGGCTGATCTATTTGCGGCGCAAGGACTTTGGTTGGTGTCAAGCATGACGTTGGCGGCCCGGGTTCACACGCTTGACGGCAGGGTGTTGCCGAGTGCTCCGATGGGTGCGGAATTCGCCGAGCTTGTCGACGCGGCCATTGTCAGCGATCGCTGAAATCGGTTGTCGGTGCGACGCTGAGCGAGTACGGTCGGCCGTACACAGGGAAGGAGGTGGTCCGCGAATTGATAGCTTTATGGACTTGTGAGGTGGCTGCCCGCTAGCTGTACCGGGCGAGGAATCACCTGCGCGCGCTGGCGAATTCCCCGCAGTCACCCAGCCCCCGAGCCTCCGGTCTGTCCAACCAGGAACTACGGCTCGGGGGCTGCCCATTTCTTGGGGTCTAGCCCTGACTCCAAAGGCTCTCTGCGGCAGCCGATATCGGCGATCGTTATGGCGTCACCTTGGCGGCCATCTGATCGGCGACCTGGCCGGCTTCATTGGTGATGCTGGCACCGCACGCCACGACGTCGATGACTACACGGGATACCGCGCTCAATACTCGCTGGCACACCCGGCCGTCGGCGCCTACCTGGGAGCGCCGCAGCATAATCCTCGGCGGGGCGCCGTTGAGTTCCGCGAACATCCAGGGGGTCGTTTTATTACCGTCGGTCACGGTCACGGTTTGGCCGGCGCAAGCGTTCCACTTGCCCGCGGATGCCCTGACGAACGCGTGGGCGCTTTCGACGGACGGAAACTCCACCGCGCCTTGAAAGACCCGCTTGGGCGGGTCGGTTGAGCGAAACCCCAGACTGCGGACCGCGGTGTAGCCGCTGCTCTGATATGCCGCAGCCTGGATAGGTTCGAAAGCGCCGAGACATGCCGGGTCCGACGGCGTTCCCGGTGAGGTGACCATCTGAGTGGTGTCGGTCGAGGGCTCCAGGTTTGCCACACCCATGATGGTGGCGAGGTCTGCGGCGCCAAGCGGGATGGAGTTCAGGTCGACGAGGGCCGGGCCGGCCGGTGCCGATGACGGCTTGCGGCTCGGCTGCTGGGTGAAAAACAGCACACCCGCCACGATTGCGACGACCACCGCGACCCCGGCAGCGCCCGCGATCAGCCAGCGCTTGTGCGACGGCTGCGCGTCTTCAGTGCGCGGGACACTCGGCCGCGTGGGCTGGGGCCGTGCCGCGACGGCCTTCGCCGGCTGGGGTGGCGGTGGGCGCCGACTGCGGTCCCGCTGGCGGCGTCGCCGGGATGGTTGCCCGCACCACCGGGTGCTCGTGCTGGGGTCGCGCCGCCGCGGTTGACGCATCCGGGGCCGCGGCCTTGGTATCGACCGACGCCAGCAGTTCATCGATTTCGGTGCGCGTGCGGTAGGTGACATCGCTTCGGTCGCGCAGCATTCGCAGCAGACGGGCGATGTCGTTTCGGGCGGTGGGATCGTCGCCGTCCTCTTCGAGCCCGGATTTGAGTTCGGTCAGCAAGTGAGTTTGTTGGCGAGGGTCGAGATCTTGCTCGGCGAGGGTGCTGCTGAGCCGCATCAGGTAAGCGAACGGCACCGGTGGTTCGTCGGGCAGCGGCGAGGGCAACGGCGGCTGTTGGGCCGCTAACGCGTGGACCGCGCTGACCAGCTGGATACCGCTGTCGACGGTCGGGTTTTGGTAATCGATAACCTGCAGCGACGCAAGGGGATTGGCCCGCATGCTGTCGACCGGGCCGATCCGAACGGGAAGGATCGGTCGCTGTAGGGCTTTCGCATAGCGCAATTCGGCCTGACAGGGCTTGGACTCCAGCGAGTGATTCGACAGCGCGACGATGAAGACCTCGCACGAGCGGATCTGCTCGAGGATTTCGTTCCACCAGGCTTCGCCGCCGCCGAGGTCGTCGTCGAACCAAACCTGCTGGCGTGCCCGCCGAAGCGCGGCCGTCAGGGCTCGATGGCCGACCTGTCCTGGCTCGAGTAGCTGACAAAGAGCCCCATAGCACTCTCCCCTCGGCACCGGGGCGAACGGTCAAACCGCGATGCGACGATAACGCATCTTCACCCTGGTCGGGCAGCATTCGGCTACAGCTGCCAGCGCGTGCTAGCCGGCGAACCGCGAGAGCCGCGCCGACAGGTGCGGCACCAAACCGCCGTCGGCGTCCACGCGCTCTTCCACGTAAGCCAGGTCGCCGCCCTCGACGATGCCGTAGAGCCGCTTGGCGCCGCCGACCAGCACGCCCGAGCGGCTCCGGGCCAGCGCATCGGTGGCCAGTTCCCACGACGACTGGTTGAGCGGCCGCCCGTAAAACAGTTCGACGTAACCGGCGGAATGCGCCAGCAGCAACTCGATGGCCTGTGACTCGGTTGGGTCGTGGGGGTCGGCGACGAAGCGCCAGTAGCCGGTTTCCCGCAAGTCGGGTCTTTGATAGTCGCCCGAATCGGTGAGCCGCCAGGACCGGGCTTCCCAGTTCAGATAGTCGCCGCCGTCGTGCGAAACCACGATCTGCTGCCCGAACCGGTAGTCGCCGTCTGCCCCGCGGCCCTCTCCTTCGCCACGCCAGACGCCGACCAGCGGCAGCAGGGCCAGCAGGGCGTCATTCAGATTGGCGCCTTCGCGCAGGTTGGCGGTGTCCGCGGGGATGGGCAGATCGTCGAAGACCGGGAGGTTGCGGGCCGCGGTCAGCTTGGCGCGTTCGGCGGCTGCGGCCACGGCACGATCCGCGGAACCGGGCGGACGGGCCGACTCGTCACCGGCGTCAGCGCTGGAGGTCATGCGCGGTCACGACTCGTCGGTGATCAGCCGATACAGCGTGTACAGCGCGAACCAGGAGATCGCCACGACCGCCGCGACCAGGATGATCTCGAAGAACAAAACCACGGCAACGAGTTTAGTCGTAGGTGATGCTGCGGCTGGCCGGGGAGACCGGTCAGGCGATCTTGACGTCGACCTCGTGGATGCCCGCGCCCGATGGGGTCACCACCGCGTCGCCATTACCTGCCGCCGAGAGTGCGCGCAGCGTCCAGGACCCGGGTGCGGCGAAGAACCGGAAGTCGCCGGTGGCTGACGCGACGACCTCGGCGGTGAACTCGTCCGAGGAGTCCAGCAGGCGCACGAACGCGCCGCCAACAGCCTGGCCGTCACGGTCAACGACCCGACCGGTGATCACCGTCTCCTTTTCCAGGTCGACGCTGGCCGGCAACGTCTGTCCTTGCTTCGGTGCAGAGCACATATCAGCTTCCCAACTCGATCGGGGCGCCCACCAGGGAGCCGTATTCCGTCCAACTGCCGTCGTAGTTCTTGACGTTTTGGTGGCCGAGCAATTCCTGCAGAACGAACCAGGTGTGTGACGACCGCTCACCGATCCGGCAATACGCGATGGTCTCCTTCGACCCGTCCAAACCGGCGTCGGCGTACAGCTTGGCCAACTCGTCGTCGGACTTGAAAGTGCCGTCCTCGTTGGCGGCCTTACTCCACGGCACGTTGATCGCAGTGGGGATGTGGCCGGGCCGCTGGCTTTGTTCCTGCGGCAGATGGGCCGGCGCCAGGATCTTGCCGGAGAACTCGTCCGGGGAGCGCACGTCGACCAGGTTTTTCACGCTGATCGCGGCGAGCACCTCGTCGCGGAACGCCCGGATGCTGTTGTCGGGCGTCTTGGCGGTGTACGACGTCGCGGACCGGTTCACTGCGTCCTTCGACAACGGCCGGGCGTCGAGCTCCCACTTCTTGCGACCGCCGTCGAGCAGCTTGACGTCGTCGTGGCCGTAGAGCTTGAAGTACCAGTACGCGTAGGCGGCGAACCAGTTGTTGTTGCCGCCGTAGAGGACAACGGTGTCGTCGTTGGCGATGCCGCGGTCACTGAGCAGCTTGGAGAACTGCTGGGCGTCGACGAAGTCACGCCGGACGGGGTCCTGTAAATCGGTACGCCAGTCCAGCTTGACCGCCCCGGCGATGTGGCCGCCGTCGTAGGCGCTGGTGTCCTCGTCGACCTCGACGAAGACAACGTGGTCGGCATCGAGATTGCTCTGGGCCCAGTCGGCGGAGACCAGGACGTCGGAGCGTGCCATATGGGGGTCCTTTCGGTCGCTAGGAAGAAACGCTGCGGGCGGGCCTGAGCCGCGCGACGAGCGGGTAGAGCTGACAGCCAAGGCAGATGCCGAAAGCCGCGTTGAGGAAGGCCGCCACCAGCGCTGCGCCGGTGGCGATCACACCGACCAGGGGCGCACCGCCCGCGAAGCCGGCCGTACCGACCACGGCGAAGATCAAGCCAACCAGTTGGGCGAACTTCAACGGCGGCACGGGCTCACGCTCGCGGACTGGCGCTATGCGTGGCGCCACAAGTTTGGCGAACACCAGTCCGTAGGGGTGGCGACGCGGGCCCGCCGCGGCGCCGATCGCGAAGACGATGGCTTGCAGGCCCAGGATGACCGCGGCGGCCAGCGGGTTCACTCCCGAGACGAGGAGGGTGATCACCAGCACAGCGGTGGTGACCCAGGCGGCGAATCGGGGCCCTCGAACATCGACCCGGTCCGTGGTGTTGGGGTTCGACATGATGCTGCTCCTAGCTGCTCTGTGCAGGGGTATGGGGGATGCGCGCCAAGGTGTTGGTTCCTGGCTGCTCCGAGCGCGGCGCGAAAAAGCGCGGCTACTCAGCTACAACAACAACAGCAGCAGCCCGCGACGCGGCACAGATCGACTGCGCGGCGCTTGGTGAGCAGGAGCTCAAGGCGGGCGGACACGTCGGACAGCTTACCCAATAGCCGCACGGTCAAGCCAACAGCGGAGTCAGCGCTGACCGCAGGTCATCGGCTTTCGGTACACCCGCGGCGCGGTACCGCTGCCGCCCGCCGGCATCGAAGATAAAGGTAGTGGGCAGCGATAAAACCGAAAGCCGTCGCGCGGCGGCCGGATTGGCGTCCATGTCGATTTCCACGTGCGCCACGTCGCCCAGGTCGTCACACACCTGGTCGACCACCCGACGCACCTGGGTGCACGGCGAACACCATGGTGCGCTGAAATGCACGACGGTCGGCCCGTCAGCCGATAGGCCCAGGTCGCTGGTGTCGACTTCGCCAGCCGTTCCGTGATCGGTCGCCCGGACGTGACCGGCACGCCGGTTCAACAGCCAGCCGATGACGGCGGACAGTGCCAGGGCAGCCACCACCGCGACGATCGCTGAAGTCATGCCGGGTTAAACCCGTCGAGATCGATGGTTAATCCCGTGGTGATGCCCTCGATGATCACGTCCGAGCCGCGGGCGCCCTGGCTCGTCGGCGCCAGTCCGAACGGAAGTATTTGGTCGGGCAGCCTGCCGGCGAACGCGGCCAGCACCGCGTCGCGCTTGTCGTCGGGAACCTTCTGGTTGGCGGTGTTCGGGCCGGTCAGCACCCCGGTGGGGGTGAACACCAGCGTGGTCTTGTCCTCGCCGGCCATCGAGAGGTCAACGGAGACGCTGACCTGTTTGTCGAAGTGGGCCAATTTTGGGGTGCCGGTGAACACCAGACCGTGGTTGCCGGAGATGCCCGATTCGGTCGTGCCGCCGGTCGCGTCGTTGGTCTCCTGCGGCGGAGCCTCGACCATCAGATCGCGAATCCCGATGTGGCGGCCGAGGTGCAGCGAGTCGATGATGATCCGGCTCTCCAGTTTGCCGACCCGCAGCTTGGCGCCGGGCTGGATCAGCCATGACGCGTCGGCCAGGTCGATCGAGTGCATGGTGGCCTCCAGCGTGGCCTTGCCGATCACCGGACGGTCGACTGCGGTGGCCTTGATTTCGACTTCCTGGTAGTGGTCCCGCATCGCCTGCGGGATTACCGGGAAGCCGAGGATTGCGACGAACGGGTCAAATCCCAGGTGTGCTGCCTCACGCACCGTGCGGGCCAACCGATACTCCGCGTAAATGGTGGTGCCAAAGTCGACGCCCGCGGCACCGACAAGCACGATCACGACCCCCAGCAGCACCGCCGTCGCACCGACCAGCACTTTACGCATCCGCATATTGTGGCGTACCGCGCTGCCATCGCCGCGCCCGAATGGTCTGCCAGCGCCTGCGGATACCGTTCCGGAGTGCTCCGTCCCCGCGCTCAAGACCGTTCTTCACGCTATCGTTAAATAACCTGGCCGATAACTTCACATCTCGCTCATCTCGCAAATGAATTTGGGAGACGCCTTTCCCACGACGCTGGAGGGGCTTGTTGGACCTACTATTGCTGACCGCGGAGCCGCACCCGGACGTGGTCCTACCGTCGTTGTCGCTGCTTGCCCACACTGTGCGCACAGCGCCGCCCGATGTCTCTGCCCTGCTCGAGGCAGGTAGCGCGGACATACTGATCATCGACGCGCGGCTCGACCTGCCTGCGGCCCGGGGCCTGTGCCGGTTGCTGGGTACGACGGGCCGCTCAATTCCAGCGGTCGTGGTGGTCAATGAGGGCGGCCTGGTGGCCGTCAACGCCGACTGGGGTCTGGACGAGATCCTGCTGCCCAACACCGGGCCCGCCGAGATCGATGCCCGGCTGCGACTGCTCATCGGTCGGCGGGGCAACCTGCAGGACCAGGAGAGCGTGGGCAAAATCACTCTCGGCGAACTGGTGATCGACGAGGGCACCTACACCGCCCGGTTGCGGGGACGTCCGCTGGACCTCACCTACAAGGAATTCGAACTGCTGAAGTACCTGGCGCAGCATGCCGGCCGGGTATTCACCCGGGCACAGCTGTTGCACGAGGTGTGGGGCTACGACTTCTTCGGTGGCACCCGCACGGTCGACGTGCACGTGCGCCGGCTGCGGGCCAAGCTTGGACCGGAGTACGAGGCGCTGATCGGCACGGTACGCAACGTGGGATACAAGGCGGTCCGCCCGCACCGTGGTCGGCTGCCCAGCGGCGAGCCCGCCGCCGACGAAAACGGATCCGATTCAGATAGTCGACAAGACCCGCTGGTCGATCCGTTACGCAGCCAGTGACGTCACCCCAGTGGCAGGCGGTGCTGGCCGCAGAGGAGCAGCAACAGATACGTGAACTCGTCAGCGTGGCAGCCGAATTCGATAAAGTGGCACCCGTCGGCGAGCAAGTTCTGCGGGAGTTGGCGCATCGACGCACCGAGCACCTCCTGGCCACCGGTCGCGATCCGCGCGGCGGCGAACAAGTCGTCGGTTATCTGAATCTTGCTGCGGGGCAGAAAGATAACTTCGCCATGGCGGAGCTGGTGGTGCATCCGCAGGCGCGGCGGCATGGCATCGGCGCCGCAATGATCCGTGCTGCGTTATCGAAAACCGATGGTAGGAACCGTTTTTGGGCGCACGGGACGCTGGAGTCGGCACAGGCGACCGCCTCAGCATCGGGTCTGGTGCCGGTTCGCGAACTTGTTCAGATGCGACGCTCGCTGCATGGCGTCGCCGAGCCGGCCATTCCCGACGGGGTACGGATCCGCAGCTATGCCGGCGCTGCGGACGACGCCGAACTGCTGCGGGTCAACAACGCGGCATTCGCGACGCACCCCGAGCAGGGTGGCTGGACGGCAACTGATCTGGCCGAGCGACGCGCCGAGCGGTGGTTCGACCCCGAAGGGCTGTTCCTGGCCTTCGACGAGCAGACCGACACCCTGCTTGGCTTCCATTGGACGAAAGTGCACCCCGAGCAGCCTGGCCTGGGCGAGGTCTATGTCGTCGGCGTCGATCCGTCGGCGCAGGGCAGCGGTCTGGGTGGCTTGCTGACGTCGGTGGGTGTCGCGTTTCTGGCGCGGCGACTGGCCGAAGCAGGCCAACCAACGGTGATGCTCTACGTCGAGTCGGACAACACCGCCGCGTTGCGTGCCTATCGGCGTCTGGGATTCATTGAGCACAGCGTCGACACCGCCTATGCGGCGGCTACACCAGGCTTGACCAGCGGCGGCGCGGCCGGCCGCTGAGCTGTTCACCCCGCGTTCACGCGTGATGTGGATGCCGTCTACGCCCAGCGCATACCTTCCGGGTAGCCCGGCTAGCGTTGCCGGGATAGTCAATCGCGGACAAAATCATTCAGAAAGTGAGATCGGTGAAGCTCGACCCGATGGGCAGAGCGCTGGTGGCCGCGGTGTCGACGGCGCTGATCGCGGGCCTGACGTCGACCGGTTGTGGAAGCGACAACAACCTGCACGGTATGTCGGCACCGAACGGACCGGTGTACTGCGGCGGGAAGAGCGCCCTGACCGCTGAGGGCTCGACCGCTCAGCAAAACGCCGTCGCGCTGTTCAACGTGGACTGGGCTCAGCTGTGCCCCGGTAAGCAGTTGGCATACAACCCGACCGGGTCGGGCGCCGGACGAGACCAGTTCATTGCCGCGCATGTGGATTTCGCCGGCTCAGACTCACCGCTGAGCCGCGACCAGATCGATCCGGCTGCCGAGCGCTGCCACGGAAACCCGGCCTGGCATCTGCCGATGGTTTTCGGTCCCGTCGCGGTTGCCTACCACCTCGACGGTGTCAAGCAGCTGGTCGTCAACGCTGACATCCTGGCCAAGATCTTCAGCGGCTGGATCACGAGCTGGAACGATCCGGCCATCGTCAAACTCAATCCCGGCGTGTCACTGCCCGACAACAGGGTCTCGCCGATCTACCGGTCGGACTCCTCCGGTACCACGGACAACTTTCAGAAGTATCTGGCCGCGGCCGCCCCGAACAGTTGGACCCGGGGCACCGGCAGCGAGTTTCAGGGCGGCGTGGGAGAAGGTACGCAGAAGTCCGCCGGTGTCATCCAGGCCGTGCAGTCCACGTCCGGTGCCATCGGGTATGTCGAGAAAGGCTTCGCCGACCAAAGCGGTGTGCCGTACGCGCAGATCAACGACGGCAGCGGCGCGGTGGCGCTCACCGACGACGCGGCTCGCAAGGCCATTGACAACGCCACCTTCGCAGGCGTGGGCAACGACTTGAGACTGAATCTGAAATCGCTCTACAGCACCAAGGCCCCCGGTGCTTATCCGCTGGTGCTCGCCACCTACGAGATCGTCTGCTCCAAGGGTTACGACCCCTCGACGACCGCTGCGGTCAAGTCGCTGTTGACCGTGGCCGCCGACGACGCTCAAAGCGGTCTTTCGGCCGCCGGGTATGTTCCATTGCCGGATAAGTTCAAACACCGCTTGGTCGCCGCGATTAACTCAATCCGGTGATCAAATCGATTGACCTTTGGCCAAGAGCATTTGATTGATGGGAACGCCGTGACGACGCCAGATCCAGCCGATGCCGGTTCGGGTGAGGTTGTCGCCGCAGCTTCCGTCGAGCCCAAGGCCACGTTCCCCCTGCCATCGGGCACCATTGGCCCCGGTACTGGTGAACGGGTGTTTCGCGGCCTTTCCGAGGGTTCCGGCGTCCTGATCGTCGTGTTGGTTGCCGCAATCGGAGTATTTCTGCTCGTGCGTGCGATCCCGGCCTTGGCGCGCGACAAGGAGAATTTCTTCACTTACGGCGGCAACTGGATCACCACCAACCCTTCGGCGATGCATTTCGGCATCTTCGACCTGCTGCAGGTGACGGTGTTCACGGCATTGTTCGCCCTGACCCTGGCGATGCCGGTTGCCCTGGGCATCGCGATTTTCCTGACCCAGTATTCATCGCGCCGGATCGCCGGACCTCTGGCCTACATGGTTGACCTGCTCGCCGCCGTCCCGTCGATCATCTACGGGGTCTGGGGTCTGTACGTGCTGGCGCCGCGGCTCCGACCGATCGCGACCTGGCTCAATGAACACCTGGGCTGGCTGTTTCTTTTCGCGACCGGCAACGTCTCGGTGTCCGGTGGCGGCACCATCTTCACCGGCGGGATCGTGTTGGCGGTGATGATCCTGCCGATTGTCACCGCGGTCACCCGCGAGGTGTTCATCAAGACGCCGCAGAGCCAGATCGAGGCTGCGCTGGCGCTCGGTGCCACCCGCTGGGAGGTGGTCAAGACCACCGTGTTGCCGTTCGGACGCTCTGGCTATATCAGCGGCGCCATGTTGGGCCTGGGCCGAGCGCTGGGCGAGACCGTGGCCCTGCTGATCATCCTGCGTGGCACCCAGACGGCGTTCGGTTGGTCGTTATTCGACGGCGGCAAAACCTTCGCGACCAAGATCGCGGCCACCGCCGCAGAATTCAACAACGAGTACAAAGCGGGCGCTTATATCGCCGCCGGATTGGTGCTTTTCCTGCTCACCTTCGTCGTCAATGCGACGGCGCGCGCCGCCGTGTCCGGCAAGGACTCGCGATGACGTCGATCCTGGACCGCCCACTCAAGTCGCGGACGTTCACCTCCGTCAGCCTGCGCCGGCGGGTGGCGGACGCGACAGCGACCGTGCTGGTGACGCTGTCGATGCTGGTTGCCCTGATACCGCTGATCTGGGTGCTTTATTCGGTGGTGGCCAAAGGTTTTCGCGCTGTCACATCAAGCGAGTGGTGGACGCATTCGCAAGCCGACATGACGGCATTCCTCACCGGGGGCGGCGCCTACCACGCCATCGTCGGCACGGTCTTGCAGGGCCTGGCATGCGCGGTCATCGCCGTGCCGATCGGCATTTTCGTCGCCATCTATCTGGTCGAATACGGCGGCGGTACCCCGCTGGGCAAGCTGATCACGTTCATGGTGGACATCCTCACCGGAGTGCCCTCGATCGTGGCCGCGCTGTTCATCTATGCGCTGTGCATCGCCACGCTTGGCTTTCCCCGATCCGGTTTCGCGGTGTCGCTGGCATTGGTACTGCTGATGCTTCCGGTGATCGTGCGCACGACCGAGGAGATGCTGCGGATCGTCCCCGAGGACCTGCGCGAGGCCAGCCTCGCGCTGGGCGTGCCGAAGTGGAGAACGATCACCAGGATCGTGCTTCCACTCGGGCTGTCCGGGATCATTACCGGCGTCATGTTGGCACTGGCCAGGGTGATGGGGGAGACCGCCCCGCTGCTGATCCTGGTCGGCTATGCGCAGGCGATGAACTTCAACATGTTCACCGGCTTCATGGGGTCGCTACCAGGCATGATGTACGACCAGACCTCGGCAGGCGCGGGGGCCAACCCGATTCCTACCGATCGCTTGTGGGGTGCTGCCCTCACGCTAATTTTGCTGATCGCCGTCATTAATGTGGGGGCCAGGGTACTTGCGAGAGTTTTCGCGCCCGAGACACCAGGCAGGAGCTTAAGTGGCTAAGAGGTTGGACCTCAAGGACGTCAACATCTATTACGGCTCGTTCCATGCGGTCGCTGACGTTTCGCTGTCGGTCCTGCCCCGCAGCGTGACGGCCTTCATCGGCCCGTCCGGCTGCGGCAAGACGACGGTGCTGCGCACGCTGAACCGGATGCACGAAGTCATCCCCGGTGCCCGCATGCAGGGCAGCGTGCTGCTTGACGACGACGACATCTACGGCTCAGGGATCGACCCGGTCGGCGTGCGTCGTGCGATCGGAATGGTCTTCCAGCGGCCGAATCCGTTCCCCACCATGTCAATTCGCGACAACGTGGTAGCCGGGCTGAAGCTGCAGGGCGTGCGCAGCCGAAAACTTCTGGACGACACCGCCGAATACGCGCTACGAGCCGCCAACCTGTGGGACGAGGTCAAGGACCGCCTGGACCGGCCGGGCGGCGGGTTGTCCGGCGGTCAGCAGCAACGGCTGTGCATCGCGCGGGCGATCGCCGTGCAACCCGATGTGCTGCTGATGGACGAGCCGTGCTCGTCGCTGGACCCGATTTCGACGATGGCGATCGAGGATCTGATCGCCGAGCTCAAACAGGAATACACCATCGTGATCGTCACCCATAACATGCAGCAGGCGGCGCGGGTCAGCGATCACACCGCGTTTTTCAACCTCGAGTCCGTCGGAAAGCCGGGCCGGCTGGTCGAGGTCGACGACACCGAGAAGATCTTTTCCAACCCGACTCAGAAGGCCACCGAGGATTACATCTCCGGCCGGTTTGGATAGCCCGACGACGATCAGGCAGGAACGGCCTGAGGTGGGGGTACCCCCACCCGCTTGCGGGGGCGAGTCGGACGATTAAGCCTCAGCCGGACTTGGCGACGGCCTCGTCCTCGGGAAAGCGACCGGTTGCCTGGAAGATGACCCGACGCGCCACCTCGACGGCGTGATCGGCGAACCTCTCGTAGAACCGGCCCAGCAGTGTCACGTCGACCGCCGAGGCCACGCCGTGCTTCCACTCTCGATCCATCAATACGGTGAACAGGTGGCGGTGCAGGTCGTCCATCGCGTCGTCTTCTTCGCGGATGCGCGCGGCTTTTTCCGGGTCGCGGGTCTTCAGCACTTCTTGCGCGCTATTGCCCAATTCCACGGCTACTCTGCCCATCTCGGCGAAATACCCGTTGACCTCTTCGGGTAAAGCGTGCTGTGGGTGGCGCCGGCGGGCGATCTTGGCGACGTGCAGGGCGAGCGCCCCCATCCGGTCGATGTCGGCGACCATTTGGATTGCGCTCACGATCGACCGAAGGTCGCCGGCGACGGGTGCCTGCAGGGCCAGCAGTACGAAAGCGCTTTCCTCAGCGTGGGTGCTCAGGTCCGCGATTTTCTCGTGGTCGGAAATGACCTGTTCGGCAAGGACCAGGTCGGCCTGTAACAGCGCCTGCGTTGCACGTTCCATCGCGGCACCGGCCAGCCCGCACATCTCTCCGAGCTGTTCGGAGAGCTCAGAAAGCTGTTCGTGGTAGGCGGTGCGCATATCGCCAAGCCTACTTTCCAAATCGTCGGACCGGCATGAACCGGCATGAAGTGGGGCGTGAACTCGCGGTGAATGACCGTTTTCGTTCACAGCATCGAAGGTGGTTGCGGCTATTCGCAGCTGGTGTCGGCGGCGTTGGTCACCGACAAGTCCTCCGGAAGTTTGGTCGGGAAGCTGCTGGTACTGCGGTCGATCTGCACGCTGATCGACGAGCCGCTGGGCGGGGGAGCGCTCACCGAGGAGAAGTCCGAGCCGAGCACCACCTGCACTGTTTTCCCAATTCCGGTGACCCGCTGGACCTTTGGATTCACCAGAGTGGCCGCGACAGTGGCGGCGGCCTGTTCGTTGCCGGGCGAGAAGAGCACCGTGGTGGACTTCAGCGAGCTCGGGTAGTCGTCGGGGGTCTTGACCTTGAAGCCCTGGCGCTTCAGCTGGGTGCTGGCGGTGGTGGCCAGCCCCGACTTTGCGGTCGCGTTCGACACCTGCACGGTGACGTCCTGCGGCGCCCTCGTCACCGCCTGGACCTGCTCGGGATGCGGCTCGGCCGACGGGCTGGTCTTGGCCTGTGGTGCCTTGGTGGTCAGCGACTTTGTCGGCGGGCTCGATGTCGCGTTGAGGTCGTTTTCGCCGGGCAGCGGATCGTCGTTGATGATGGCGTCGAAAAGCGCCCGCATGTCGGAGGTGCGTGGCGGCTCGTCGCCGTTTTCGTCGGTTATGCCGGTAGGCACGGTCACGAAGGACACGTGGCCGGCGGACAGCCCCTGCACCGACTGGCCGAGTTGGACGAGATCCTTGGTCTTGACGTTGTCGACATAGCTGTTCTTGATGAACGTGTTGACGACGTTGTTGAGCTTGTTCATCGAAAAGAAGGTGTCCTGGGAGATCAGCGAACGCAGCAGCGACGACAAGAACAACTGCTGGCGCTTTATGCGTCCGTAGTCGCCGTTGTTCTCGGTGGAGACATTGCGGGCGCGCACGTAGTTCAACGCGGTTTTCGAGTCGATCCGTTGGCGTCCGGAATGAGCCAGCACAGTGCCCAGTTCATAGTCTTTCAGCGGAGTCGTGCTGCACACCTCCACGCCGCCGAGCGCGTCGACCATCTTGGCGAACCCGACGAAGTCGATGGCGATGAAGCGGTTGATGCTCAGCCCGGACAGCTTCTGAATTTCCTTCACCAGACACTTCGGGCCGCCGAACGAGAACGTCGAATTCAGTTTCGTCTCCGTGTAGACGTATCGGGGGCCCCACTTCTTGGTGTCGGAGTCGTAGAGGGGGCCATACTCGCCGGTGTCGGGGTTCCATGCCTCACACTGGAACGGCGTGATCGCCAGGTCCCGCGGAAACGACACTGCGACAACGCGTTTCCGGTTAGCCGGGATGTTGACCAGCATGACGGTGTCCGACCGTGCGCCGCCGGCGTCCTCGGTGTCGCCGGCGCCCATGTCACTGTTCGCCCCGGCCCGCGAGTCCATGCCCACGATCAAGAAGTCTTCGTCGCCGTACTGCGCATTGGGGTCGACGATGTCCCGCGACTGTGGGTCCAGCGCGCTGATGGTGTTGAGCCGGTGGTTCTTTGATGCGCTCCACTGCCAAGCCCCGCCGGTCAGTGCCAGCGCCAGCGCCGCGATCGCGGCGGCCATCAGGCGGCCGAAAAGCATCATCGCGTGGCGTCTGCGGTGCGGCTTCTGCTTGCGGATGTCGTCAGCCGCGGGCTCGTCGAGGATTTCGTCAGGTGCGGGCTCGTCGAAGATGGGCGCCGGTCGCGTCCGGCGCGGCGTTTTCGGCAGCACGGTGGTCTGCTCGGCGGCACCCCGGACGCGTGGCTCCGGGCGGACGTCCTCCAAGTCGGGCACCGCATACGCATAGGCCGGGGAGGCCGACACCGCGTAGGCGTCGTATCCGTCGTCGTGCCCGTCGGTGGGCAGCTCCGGGTCTGGTTCCGGCAGGTCGGGCTCGGGAGCCGCATGATGACGGCGTGGCCGGGCGGCGGTCGAGCCGCCGATCTTGGCTATCAGCTCCGCAACCGTCAGGCCACCGTCGGTGTGGCATCCGGTTGGGCCGCCGTCTTGGTCGGCTCCCGGCTCGGCGAGTGACGATGTCGGCGGCGCTGAGGTCGGCGGTGGTGACCACCTAGGTGCGACCGCGACCCGTTGCGGGGACGATCCGAATCGCTCCCACGGCGCGGCGGCTCGCGTTCCCGTCGTCGCTGCGGCAAGCCCTACCGCATCGCCGTCGGCACCCAAGGCGCGCGGAAACTCGGAAGTGGCGTCAGGAGTGGCTTTGTCGGCGCCAAAGTCGCCGTCACTCATGTCCTACCGGCCTCCGAATCTGATGAGGTGCCCGCGTCGTCGTCGCGTACATCAGCGCAGCGCTGGCGGTGGCAGCGCCGCAGATCGCAGCGACCGGTGCGGTCGCGTTGCGGTTGTAGCGGTCGTGCCGCGGTGGTCGCTCAGGGCTCGGCCACCGGCGCGAGACGCAACAAGATCCACATGGTACTGAGACATCCACCGAAACGCGATCTCGGGATCTTCACCCGACTTCGGTTTAGCCGCCCGAGTGCATGACGTCGGCCCCCGCCGGCACTGTGCAGTCATCGCGGTCGGTTAGCCAGCCCTCCGGCAGGGCCACCCGGGACGATGATCCCTGGCGTCCGCGCGGGCCGGTGGCCGCGGTCGGGAACGGCACGCTGGGGTCGAGTTTGTCCAGCAGAACGTCGAGTTCGTCGCGCGTTTTGACGAGCGCCAGAGCCCTTCGCAACTCGGATCCGGCGGGAAAGCCGTGCAGGTACCAGGCGATGTGCTTGCGCATATCGCGCATGCCCTTGTCTTCGCCGAAGTGGGCGGCGAGCAGCTCGCCGTGTCGGCGGATGATGTCGGCGACCTCGCCGAGGTTGGGCGGGGCAGGCGGCGGGCTGCCGGTGAACGCGGCCGAGAGCTCGGCGAAGAGCCAGGGCCGGCCCAGGCAGCCACGGCCGATGACGACGCCGTCGCAGCCGGTCACGGCCATCATGGTCAGCGCATCGCTGGCTTCGAAGATGTCGCCGTTGCCGAGCACCGGGATCGTCCGCACATGCTGCTTGAGCTGGGCGATCTGCTCCCAATCCGCGGTTCCGGAATAACGCTGGGCTGCGGTGCGGGCATGCAAGGCGACCGCGGCAGCGCCTTCGGACTCCGCGATCCGGCCCGCGTCGCGGTGGGTGTGGTGAGCGTCGTCGATGCCGATCCGGAACTTGACGGTCACCGGGATGTCGGTGCCTTCGGTGGCGCGCACGGCCGCCCCGACGATCTGGCCGAACAGCCGTCGCTTGAACGGCAGCGCCGCACCACCGCCGCGGCGGGTGACCTTGGGCACCGGGCAGCCGAAATTCATGTCGACGTGATCGGCCAGGCCTTCGTCGGCGACCATTTTCACCGCCGCATAGGTGGTCGCGGGATCGACCGTGTAGAGCTGCAGCGATCGCGGTGATTCGTCGCCGGAGAACGACGTCATGTGCATGGTGACGGGATGCCGCTCAACGAGGGCACGCGCCGTCACCATCTCGCAGACGTAGAGGCCGCTGACCGTTCCGACGCGTTCCTGCTCGAGCTCGCGGCAGAGAGTGCGGAATGCGACGTTCGTCACACCCGCCATCGGGGCCAACACCACCGGGCTGGCCAGCGCGATGGGGCCGATCCGCATTGCCGGCTACCGTCGGCTCAGGGTCAGCGTGCCTTCGGTGTGATGCAGCTCCTCGGCGGTGACCCGCTTGCCTGTTCGGGCTTCGCGGTCGAGTTGCCGCTGCTTGGAGATCTCGAACTTGCCGCAGGACATCTCGAGCTCTTTGATCAGCACGGCCAGGTCGTCACGCATCGCGGCGGCCTCCCCGGTGAAGTCCTCACGCTCGAAGATGCGCCATTTCTTCAGCACCGGCATCACGACCTCGTCGAGGTGGATACGCGGGTCGTAGACGCCGCCGACGGCGATCATCACGGCCTTGCGCCGGAACTCGGGCACCTGATAGCCGGGCATCTGGAAGTTGCGCAGCACCTTGTGCAGCGATTTCATCGCTTGATTGGGCGCGATCTCGAACCCGGCCTCGGAGACGTCCCGGTAGAAGATCATGTGCAGGTTCTCGTCGGCGGAGATCTTGGCCAGCAGCTGATCGGCGATCGTCTCGTTGCAGGCCTTGCCGGTGTTGCGGTGCGAGATCCGGGTGGCCAGCTCCTGGAAGGTGACATAGATGACCGAGTCGAACAGGCTCTCGGCGAACAGGTCTTCGCGAATCTGCTGGTTCTGGCCCGGGCTGAAGCCCCGGTTCACCACCTCCAAGCGCAGGTTCTCCAACTCGACCGGGTCGACGGCGCGGGTCACGACCAGGTAGTCGCGCAGCGCGATCCCGTGCCGGTTCTCCTCGGCGGTCCAGCGGTTCACCCACTGGCCCCAGGCGCCGTCCATGCCGAAGTTCATCGCGATCTCGCGGTGATACGACGGCAGGTTGTCCTCGGTCATCAGGTTCTGCACCATCGCGACCTGCGCGACGTCGGACAGCACGGACTGCCCGGGCTCCCAGTCCTGCCCGCCGAGGGCGTAGAAGTTCTTGCCGTCCGACCACGGGATGTAGTCGTGCGGGTTCCAGGGCTTGTGCATGCTCAGATGCCGGTTCATGTTCTTCTCGACAACCGGCTCGAGTTCACGCAACAGGTCCAGGTCTTGAGGATCCGGCACAACGCCTCCCAGTTATCTGTG
>Ga0209248_10000086_pt1 | contig 31108 bp, 36 predicted proteins | sample BogFormECP04_OM1_FD_188241 | JGI IMG/M metagenome (GOLD analysis project Ga0209248, IMG submission 188241) | Bog forest soil microbial communities from Calvert Island, British Columbia, Canada - ECP04_OM1 (SPAdes) (version 2) | ecosystem: Environmental > Aquatic > Freshwater > Wetlands > Bog ... | reverse complement strand
AGGCGAACGCCGAAAACGGCGACGGGAACAAATCCGGCGCCGGCGCCAAACCGGGCGAATCCGCGCGCCAACGCCGCCATCGCCGCGCCGGAATATGCGATTGCTTCCTGCGCGTTGCGAATCAGCACAACGCTTGTGCCGTCGCTGAAATCCGGAAACGATTTCTGATATCGCAGACGAATTTGCGTGTCCTGCGTTGCACCAATGAAATAAATTCCGTCGGCGCGCCACTCCCAGATGCTGAGCGTCACGTCCTGCACGCGCGAAGGCAGGCCGCCGTGCTGTGTGAGATCCACCATCTCGAGAAAATCGTCGCACGAGAGGTTGGGGCGCTCCCAGAGTTTGATGGGCACGAGCAGATCTGTTGGCAATTGGTTCGGCGGGGCAGTGGCGTCGGTGATGGACACTTGCAACGATGGATCTGTTTCCGTTACCGCGGTGACGACCAGCAGCACGTCGTCCTGGATGAAACCGCCGCCGCCCGCGTTGCCGAGGGTTCGCTGCAATTTGCGGTACGCCGAATTTGCGTAGGGCAGCAGAACCGTGTCCGTGAACAGATTGCCCTGGGCATCGTTTAGCAGCGATCGCACCAGCGATGTGATTTGTCCCGCCGAGTTGTACGCGCTTGATCCTACGACTGGCATAGTTGGTTCTCGTAGCGCAGGCACTCTTGCCTGTGCGGTTTGGTAATGCGACTTGATGAATCCGGAGCACAGGCAAGAGTGCCTGTGCTACTTGTCACTCATTCGGCAGCGGCGACTTCTGGAGATAGGCCGCAACACCGATGACGGAATTGATCAGGGCAGCGGCCGCGGCGATGCGCAAGGTCGCGCCCGCGCCGGATTGGAGATTGAAATGCTGCGGATCGATCCCCACGGCTGCGAAACCTGTAAGTACACCGCCAGCGCCACCGCTGATCGCCGCAGCAAGGATGCCGCGCAGCCAAATCTCGATTCGCTTGAGCTGTTTTTCCATGTTCTGCTGAGCTGCGTTTCTAATTTGCGCGCGCTTACGCGCCTTAACCTACCGTCACGAAAGGCTGCTTGTGAAAGGCCGGCGAGGCGTCGTCGAGCATGTCGTACGCCCAGGCGTCGTAGGCGCGGTCTTCGCGCACTTCCCTGTCGTCGATGGAGCGGCGCTTTCGCGATCGCGGAGTGTGCCGGGAGAACTCGATCGCTCGCGCGATGTGCTCCGCCACCGTTGGCGTGAGCTGCACGAATTCTCCGGCCGGTCCTTCGAGCGTGAAGCAATGTTCGTACTCTCCGCGCGAAGGATACGGTCCCAGCGCCGGAATGCTGACGCCGTTGGCGCGTTCGATCGTTTGTGCGTACCACGCGCGCGGCGAGCCGTACGCTTCCGGAGGCACCCACCGCTCGATGTGCCAACGGTTCACGGCGGGATACTTGGGCTCCTGCCGCAGCTCGACGACTTCGCGGAGCAATGATCCCGTTGCAGGATCGTGCTCCTCGAATTTGCCGCCAATCCACGCCAAGCGGTTCCAGCCCCAGAGGGCGCGGTAATTTGGTTCGCCCAGGCGATTGATTCCGCCGGCGCGTTTCAAAAGCTGCGCGACGTTTTCCGGCGTTTCGTGCGTTTCGCGCAGAACTCTAATCATTGTGTTTGTGGCACGAAGGCTAAACTCTTCACGACGAATTTCTGGTCACCGCAATTCAGCATCAGGTCGGTGACTGTTGAGACTTGCCCTTCAACGATTGCGTGATACTCGCGTGTCACGGCGTCGCATTGCAGTACTGTTCCCGGTTTAAGCTGCAACATGCCGGACGATAATTGCGCGCCGATGTCCGGAGCGATCATGGGACGAAGAATCGCGACGTCATGCGCGCGATCCACACGAAGGAAGACAAAGACCAGAGGTTCGGTCTTGCTGCGCGCGGCGATAGCACCGCACAACAGAAGCGTTGCTCCGGCTATGAGCGCTCTTTGCATTTTCAACTACGACTCGAATGTGGCAGCCTCGGTGGTAGTGGCGCAGCATTGCTGCGCCACTACCAGGAGGGCTCATGCCGTTCCCTGAGGTTTAGTAGCCGGATGGCCGCGCTAGTGTGTCGATGAACGCGCCGGTACGCGGCGAGTCGTCCCATACCTGAAACGCGGTGTCGAAGTAGAAGATGTAGCTGGCCGCGATGCCGCCGCTGGCGCCGTAAATCGGAAACACCGTGTTGCCATTGACTTCGTAGAAGTCGATGTCCTTGAGCACGGCGCGTCCCCAGTGCGAGAGGTCGAGAAAATCCACGCGGGTCTGGTCGGCGTTGACGCTGGACTTGATCGGGACGCCGCTCATCGTCTTGCGGCCGCTGAAGAGCAGATCGAGATCGTTGCCGTTGCCTTCGCCGCCTTCCTTGATGATTTGGCTGACAGTGATGCCCAGATTTTCCCAGGCATGTTCCTGTTCCACCGCCATGTAGGCGATCAGCTTGGCGACGTGATTGATGCCCAACGATTTGCGGACCTTGTTGATGGCCAGGCGGACGTTGGACGGCGTGAGCGCGGCGTTGCCCGCGTTGACGCGCGGCGTCTGCAACTGGATCGGATAGGTGGCGCGGTTGAGGTTGAGCCAGGTGCCGGTCGTCGAGTTGTTCTGGTGATACTTGATGCCGAAGAGCGACACAGGCTGCGCGCCGGTGAGGCCGTCGTGCACGATGACGTCGGTGGCAACGGTGCCGGTGGGCACGTTGTCCACGGTGATCGTCTGCGTGGTGACGGGATCGGCGGAGAGCACCGTCGTGGTCACGCTGGCCGCGACGTTGCGGTTGGTGGTCAGCGTGGTGTCGTAAATCTGGATGGTCTGGCCGGGATAGACGAGCGCGGCGCCGCTGGGCACGGACATGGTAAAGGTCGAGCCGGCGACGGTGCTGATGGTGCCGAGTACGCCGTTGCCGGCGGTCTGCATAAGCTTATCGAGGAACGCGCGGAACTGTTTCATTCCGTTGGCGACTTCGCGCTTGGTGGCGTTTTCGATGGCGCGCTCGCGGCCGGTCGTCGCGTATTCCACCAGCTTCGTGATTTCAATCGCGAAGCGGAAGAAAATGGGCGAGACCTGCGCCACGTCATATTGCGTGCCGGAGCCGCGGCCCAGGTCGCCGCCGTCGGCGTTATACGAGCCGGCTTTGCCGCCGGGATTCACCTGCAAAGGCAGGCGCAGGTTGCGGCTGGAAACTTTCTCCACGTCGCCGCGCTGCTGGATCATGGTGAGTAAAATGTCGTCCCGTTCATAGAGCAGGGGCACTTTGTCGCGCACCTTCTCGAGCTGCAACGCGACGACGTTCGCGTTTGCTTGTGCTGTCATCTGTTCTTCTCCTTAGGATTTCCGGGTAGCCGCGAGCGGCCAACAGGATTGCGGTGTTCCCTATGGCCGCAGCATCGCGGCAGAGAATCGCGCAGGCGTCTCTTGAGAAGGCGCCGAAACTTGGTGGTGGTGTACAAAAGATCGCGGCGTGGTGAATCGCGGAGCGAATCCGGGTATCATTCACCGCGTTTGATGTCTGTCACCTTGAGCTGACTCAAAATCCAAGATGGGTCAATACAGATACTTGCCCCTGGTGCTTTTGTTTGTGCTCTGCGCGTATATGCTAAAAATATGCGTCCGCGACTTCCGGCGAACGCGTGGCTCGGGGACGTTCAAGCCCTACCTGTATGCGCTTGGCGCAGCATTTTCGATGGTGATGATTGGATTCGCGGTGATCGTCGCATTGCTGTTGCTTATCCGCCCGTTTCATTAAAGCGGACTGCCCGTCTCACAAATCCAAAATTTGATCGTCGCTCAACCTGCGGTAATCGACGCGCCCGCTGTTTGTTGTCGCGGGAGTCGAAGACGCGCGGTTTTTTTCGTCACGGCCACGCGCCGCGTCCTTGGCGGAAGCCGTTGCACCGCGACCGCCTTGTGCCGCCGCCGGCGTCAGGTCGGTGCGGGCCGCGTGCGCATCCGCGCCGCGCGATTTCGCCCGATGTGTGGCGAGCGTAGTCTGCGTCCAATCGTTCAGCGCGCGTTTTGTCGCGCCAGGGACGAGTTGCTGCGCGCGCTCGCCGATCAGCCGCACGACTTGCGCGCGTGTTTCGCTGTCGAGGCGCTTGGCGGACAGAATCTGCGCTACTTGTTCTCCGAGCTGGCGGTCGCCTTGCAGAGCTTTCTCGATGTCCTGGCGAATCGCTGCGGCCATGCGGCCTTTTAGGGCGGCGCTATCCGCGCGGCCGGTCGCAGGGAGCGCCTGATCCAGTGTGCGTTCAATCGCGCTGCCCACGCTGCGCTCCAGATCCTGATTGGCCGATTGCTCAAACGCCGCATAGGCCGCGAGCTGCGCTTGCTGCGCGTTGGTCGTAGGGGCGGGGCTTGCCCCGCCCGTTGAGGCCCCGGCACCATTTGCGGCGGGCGACGCAAGAGTCGCCCCTGCGGAACCCGCCGAATTCGGCGAAGCGTTGCCGCTGCGCGAAAGCGCATCGGCAACGCTTCTGTCGCTGACCGGCTTCCCTGTTTCTTCCAACGCTCGCAATCCCGCGAACACCATTTCGCGAAAAGCCGCCGGATCTTCGCGCATCATCAGCGTAGCAAGTTGCGCTCGCTGCGTCGCATCCCCTGCAAAATAAGCACGGTCGATGTCGTCGAGCTGCCGCGCGCGCGCCGCCGCAGAACGCGCTTCTTCCGGCTTGGCAAAAACCTCACGATACGCCGCGGCTTCCCTCTCCGTCCGCTGCACGCCGTCCCACAGCGCGCGCGCTTCCGCGCCGCGTTGTGGATCGCTCATCGTATCCGCTAGCCAAGCAGGAGGCGCGTGTAGCGCAGGCACTCCTGCCTGCGCGGTTTGTGCCTGTGCACTTTGTGGCGGTTGCTGACTAGAGCCAATACCGCGTTCACTGTCCGTGCCAGCGTTATCCAAACCCGCCAGCAAGGCTGCTGGCGCTACCCCCGCGACCTCAACGTCCTGCGGAGCCGGATCAATCTCCAGGATCTGCTCGTCCGTTAGGGCAAACAGCTCGTGCAATTGGCTGTGCCCGTTGGCGCGCGGCGAATCGCTTGAAGGGGCGTTCTGATTTGCAGGTTGCATTACTGCTCCGTGGTTTGTGGTGGGTTTGACGTTTTCTTTGCGGTTGACGATTTCGCCGGCGCGGTCCCTGCATTAGCTGCGGCGGCGCCCGCGGCGAGACTCATGGCGCGCAGGTGCGCTTCGGTGTGGGCGCGAACGTTGGCGAAGCCTGCCGGATTCGTCATCTTGGCGGCTTGCCCGGCTTCGGAGTTTGCCCAGCGCTTGCACTCCTCGAATTCCACGTCATGGTCGTCGAGCAGTTGATCCACCGGCACGGACGGCAGCACAAGCACCGCTGACTGGTGCGCGGTATCTGCAGATCCGTTCATAGGTGCGGGGCTTGCCCCGCCCGCTGACGCGTCGGCACCATTTGCGTCGGGCGACTTAAGGGTCGCCCCTACGGCCGAACTCTCTGGCGAATCTCGCATGGACCCGGCGTGCGCCACGCCTGACGCGTGCGTCGAGATGACAATCGGTGCGCTGGCGAGCAACTGCTGGATTTCGCGCAACTGTTTGTTGCGCGAATCCTCCCCTGGCACCACCAGTTCGTTCAGGCCTAAAACATTTTTGATGTAGCCGATGTTGGCTGGTTCGGCCAACGCTTCCTGAATCAGCGGATCGTTCAGCGAGAACAATTGCTGCAGCACCGCACGCTGTTGCGACTTCAGCCGCGGATATGTTTCGTCGGCTTCCGGATGCACGCAGATGTTGCCCTTCAAATCCGCGGTGCGAATCGAGCGCGCATCGAGCACGCCATCGGGCCCGAGAAGCGGAATCTCCACGCCCTCCGGGCGATTCGTGCGGAAGCAGTCGACCCCCAGCAGCAGCACGTCGGCATAAAACTGTTTCGTTCGCCGCCAGACGAGGCCGAGGCGGCCCATGGCTTGATCGCGGGCCAGCGCGTAGCCGCTTGCCGTCTTCACGTCTTCCATGTTCCCACCGAAAATCGCGGGAAACAGGCCCGTCAAAAACTGCGCGACCGGCCCGATCAAATCCTGCTGATGCTCGATCATGTCGGGCGGAACGCGCGCTGGCGCCGGCTGGAAGAATCCCGCAGCGAGCGGCTGTCCAGGACGCGCGCGCGCCGGAAAATGCGCGGCGGGCTCGGCGACTTGATTTGCCAGCGCGTCGAAATCGAGCACTTGCGGGTCGGCGTAAATCGGCGGGATGCCGTACTCGTACGTTTCCGCCTGCATGTTGGAGAGCACGTTGTAGCGCTCCTGCACTTGCACGAGCGAATCGCCGACGCTTGGGCGGTTCTGCCCGTCTCCGGGGAGCGCGTGCAACACGCGCCAGTGGTCGTCCATCGATTCGTTGCGCGACTCGCAGTAGACATCGCCAGCGAAGCCGCAGTAGCAGCCATCGGGAAACAGCGCCAGCAGCTCGTTGCGCACGGATTCGTCTTCGATCGAAAAGAACGCCCAAGGCCGCAGCCACGTGCGGTCAAACGTGATCAGGTTCATCAGCGCGTCGCCGGGATGGATCGAAGGCAACCCCTGCTCGACGCTCAGGCGCGACACCCGCGCGTAGACGTCATCGGGTCCCTGCGAAGGCGCGGCTTCGATTTTGTTTGCCGCGAGCGGATATGAGGCCTTCAGTTTTGCGCGATGCACTTCCGCCTGCCATTGCAGGTAGGGATATTCGTGCATTTCATTGGCCCAGACGGGGGTGTTGAGTTCGAGGCCGCCGGCGATGGAGATGACTTCTTGCCCGTTGGGCGCGCGACGTGTACCAATCACGCGCGGCACGGTCACGCGTTCGGCCTTGCGCAGATGCGCTTCGTTCATCTCCGCGCCACAGCCAGGGCATTCCATCGTAGGGGCGGGGCTTGCCCCGCCCGTTGAGGCCTCCGCGCCATCGTCACCGGGCGACCCAAGGGTCGCCCCTAGATCCGGTGCATCGGCTGTCGTTTCCTTCCCGCACTTCGGGCAAACATATTTGTCCTCGCCGAGCGGAATTTCCAGCGCGGCGAGCAACTGCTCTTCATGAAAACCGAAGCGTTGCCCATCGGCGACATAGCGCACATACGCGCCGAGCTTTCCGTCAGTCCACAGAAAATATCCGATGGTCGTTAGAAGCTGCTCGACCTCATTGTTTCGCTCGATCAGTTCGGCCACGTCGCTGGCTGCGCGCGCCGAGGCAATATCCTCGAGCGACTGCGCGGACTGTGGATAGAACCGCACGCTCGGCACATCCTGGGAAAGCACGGCGATGAACGAGAGCCCAAATCCCTGGTAAAAATTTGTGACGAATTGATACCGCGGCATTTCTTCGAGCTGGCGATCATCCGTCGAGCGATTCTCGTAAGGCAGATGCCAGTTCATGTCGTTGGAATTCCACCAGGCGTACTGCAAACCCTGCCAGAAGAGCCGAGCCTGGCGAATGCGCCGAATCTCGTTGCGCCGCGCGACAACGCCTTCCTGGCGATACTGCCGCACCAGTTCGCGCAGGGCGTTGACGAGTTCCGGCTTGACGTCTTCCAGGCGCTCGTTGTTGGGACCTAAATCGACGAGCGCGCCGGGTAGGAGCGCAGCATGCTGCGCCCCTAAAGCCGAGGTGTCGGCCCATGGGTCGGTTTCGCCTTTGGCGCCGCGCGCATCGGAACCAGCCGTGGGGCTGGCGGCTTGCGCCACGAGGGGCATTGCGTTGGGCGCGTAGTTGCCGTCCGCCGGTGCAAGAAATCCCGGGGGGATCGTTCCAATCCTGTTGTCGTTGTCGAAGCTCATTCGCCTATCCCGGCTGAAATTGCTGCTGTGGAACTTTGGTACTGCTGACTAACGGAAGGGAGACACGCCATGATGCAAAGAGAGGTTCCCTACTTGCGTCCCCCGCTGGCCACGCTAGTCCTCATTGCGTGGGTGTGCGTGCCGTTCGTTCAACTCGGCGCCCAGGATGCGCACCGTTCGCGCAAGCTCCCCAAGATTGAGCTCAAACTCAGCGGCCCTACGACAGTGCGGCCCGGCGAGTCGCTCGAGTCGAATATTTTCAATGCGCTGCTGACGAATCGCTCCGCTGAACCGCTGCTTTTGTTCGTGCGCAGCGGCATGCTGATGAACGCGCGATGGGATTGGTCTGTCACGGACGCGAAAGGCACGCCCATCGGAATGGCGCTTGTCGTGCACGGCTACTGCGGCACGCCGATAACCAGCCCGGAGGCCGAAGCCGAGGCGCGCCATCTACGTAACGACGATCTGCTGGTGCTTGCGCCCGGCGAGAGCCACGAGTTCATGGTCCTCCCAGGACCTTCGGACGATTACAGTTTCCCGAGTGCGGGCACGTACCACCTGGCGGTGACGTTGACCTATGTGCCGCCGAATGCAGACCACTATTTCGACGAGCGCGGCAACCGCCAGCGCGCGCTCGGCTACGAGCAGTGGGACTTGAGCAGACTCGGCGTGGACCAATTCGCGGCCGTGAAGAATAGCCTCTCCGTGCAAGCCACGTCGGATACCTGGAATCTGGAGCTGCCGTCGAGGCGCGGCCCAAAGCAGGGGATCATCTTCAACAACATCCCCCTCCAACTCCCAATTCACTAGCCTCATTCAGGAGACTTCTATGAGCCACCTTACAGCTTCGGCCATGGCCCTGCTAATCGCTCTAAACGTGCCCTCTTATTCCTTGGGACAAACACAAGCGTCCACGCCGTCTGCTCGGGTGGTCTCACCCATCGAGTTGACGGTTTCAGGGCCAAAAATCATTCATCGCCGCGACGATGTCGAGTTCAAGGCCGTGCTGATTAATCACTCGACCGTCCCCGTTTTGATCAGTCCGCCTGAGAGGAGCCATGAACCTGTGTTTGCGTCCTGGTGGGACGCTACCGATGCTTCGGGCGCTATGCTCGACCAGGAGTTGATCGGCTATTGTCCCGTCGACGGATCGGACTATTCGCGCAAATGGCGTTTGACGGACAGCTCGATCCGGCTTCTGAAGCCCGGGGAATCGGCGGAGGTGCCTCTGACATTTCGGGATCCGCGCGCACTGCTGAAGTTTCGCAAAAAAGGAACGTATCAGCTCACACTGCACTATTTCTTCAACCCCCCGGGGCGCGAGGCGGACACTAAAGACGGAAAGCTTGTGCTCACGAACTATGAAACCAGCGCACTGAGCGCGGCAAATGTCAAAGCGCTCCGTGAAGCTAGCGGGTTTTCGCTCGCATCGGAGCCTTTTACGATTGTTCTGCAATAGACTGGAGTCGCCATTTTTTAACTGTGTGGCACGGGCCCGTTCGCCCGGTTCGCACCGACAAGCTCTAAATTATCAGCAGCGTCCCGCTCGGCGCCGGACTGGCGCCACGCCTGGATCTGGTGCCACGAGCGCTTGCGCAGCCGCGGCAGTGCCTGTGGCTTCGGCGCTTCGGGAAACTCCACCGGCGGAAATCCCGCTGTCCCTAGCAGCGAGTTCATCAGAGCGCGATTCTCTGCTCGCAGGCGTGCCACGTCTGCTTCGAGCAGGCCCACGTATTTCAGCTGAAGCATTCTGCGAAGCCAATCGAGCATTGAGCACCTGTGGCACAGGCTTTAGCCTGTGGGTTGTCGCTTTTCTGCGGTTGAAGCTGGCACAACCTAAAGTCTGTGCTACCAGCGGCGGCGCGGCAGAGGCTTGGGCCGGAACTGTTTGCGCGCTTCGCTTTCGAGGCGCTGCGAGTGAATGGCGCGCGACGTTGGATCCGTGGCGCTGATTTGCCGGCTGATTTGTTCGCCGAGCGGCATGCCGGTGACGAAACGCGCGCCGCTTCCCGGCGGTTTTAGGGGCGGGGGTTGCCCCGCCCTGGACGGCGCGAAGGCCGCCGCAACACCAGCGATTCTTCCGCCGGAGACCAAACCATAGCGCGCGGAATCGGCGGGATCGTCGCCGTCCATTTTGCGAATGTCTTCGACGCGCGCCGTGTCGCGCACCAACGTCGGAATGCACTCAATCAGCTTCGTGCAATTTTCCGTGACGATCCAGGCGTTCGATTCCAGCAGTTGGTACATGTACTGCCAGCCGCCGATGCGATCGTCGTCAGCAATGGCGGGCCGCGGCAAACCGTTGACGGCCAGCACGTCGCCAACCTGCTCCGCGATCGAAGCCTCCGCGGTGCGATGCGCAAACGCATCCGGCGAAAGAAATACTTCGCTGATGTTTTCGCGGCCGCTGCGCTCGGCAATGCCCTGGGCGAGCATGCGCGGCGAGAGGCCGTTCTGCAGGAACTCGCGGTAGGTGACGATTTGCGAGCCGACAGCCGACAGCTCACAGCTAACAGCACTGGAAGATGGAGTGCTTTGTGGCGTCCTTCTGTCAGCTGTGAGCTGTCGGCTGTGAGCTGCCGCTGGCACCGCGCAATGCCAATACACCGCGCTGGGATGCTGAAAGCCCCAGTCGATCGAAATCCAGCGCGGCCACCACGTTTCGAGGCGAATTTCCTCCGGCCGCGCCGTGTGCCGCCCGTAATCGAAAATGTCGAAGTACTGCCCGGCGAAAACGTTCCAGTCGCCGTCGAGGAATGCCTTGCGCAGATGCTCCGGCAGCACTTCGAGAGTGCGGCGGTAGTCGGCGTCATTTGCGTAAATCGGGTTGTCTTCAAGCCGCGCGCGAATGAATTCGTAATCGTCGCGGTTGTAAACGTCCTGCTCGAAACCAGCCGGCGGCTGCTGGTCCACCCACAGCGCCTTCACCCAGGCGTGGCCGATGTTACCGGGGTTCGTCGCGCCCGCCATTGTTGGCACGACCGGCCTTACTCGGTTCGCGCTATCAACATAAAACTTAATCGGGCAACGATTGCGCGACGTCAGAAACTGCCATTGCTTCAGCGTGAAGTGTGTCAGTTCATCGAGCCCGATGAACAAAAACTCCGCGCCCTGGTAGCGATAGACATCGCTTTCGTTCCGGCAATAGCCGAAGCGCGTGGTCGAGCCATTGTTCCAGGTCACGACGTGCTTCGATTCGTTGAATTTCCGGTAAAAATAACGCGGCACGTCCCTGCGGAAGTACGCGAGCAGCGAACTTTCCAGCTCCGGATACGTGCGCCGCAAGAGCAGCGTATCGCTGCCTGCGACTTCGTTGGCTTGCAGAATCGATTCCCAAAGCAACGCCTTGGTTTTGCCCGGGCCGGCCGCGCCGCCGAAGAGCCGGTACTTGGCTTTCGATTCGTGAAACTCGCGTTGCCTCGGAAACGCAGCGTAAAAATCGCTGATGCGCTGCGGCCGCGTCTCACTGGAGCTTCTATTCCGGCTGAGATCGAGGCGCTCTGGCATAGTGATCCGTTTTCAAACGCTCATTTCTTCCGAAGTCCCGCTGCTGCCATCCCTACGACGCGCGGAGCTTTTTGCCGATGGCGTAAGCCACGCCGCCACCGATCAGTGCGGCGGCGGCGGGCCAGTGATGCAAGCTGAGCACCAAGCCGGCCACCGCCGACGCCACTCCCGCGATTTCCACGATCATTCCAATGAATTCGAGATGCGCGTTTCCTGTCGTGCTTGTTGTCGCCATTGTTTTCCCCTTGAAAAGTCTTCCTCGGAAAATCCGAGAGGGGACGCTGAAGCGCGCCCCTACACCCTGTTACTCAACCTGTTACTCAACGCGAGCCGTTCAATCTCGAAGCGGGCGCGGCGCGTCAAAAATAATTTGCGGCGGTTCGTCGCCGGGAGGTGCCGGGCTTTTGCCATAGGACATTTCGAGAAGCCGTTCGACCATGCGCTGCGCGATTTTCTCGTCCTTCGATTTCACGAGCCGCGCGCAAGCGATGTAGAGATCCACGTGTGCGTGCATATCGTCCACAAAGGAAGGGCCATCCGGAGCAAGCGGCGCTGAGCCGGGCGGAATATCCATCAGCTCGCCATCGTTCCGTGTAATGCGCCTGCTGGTGCCGCGGCGGGGCTCGTCTTTCTCTCCGTTTTTCTTTCCGTTTTTCTTTTCTTTTTCCTTGGGTCCTGGCTCTTTATCACCTTCCGGGGGCCGAGCCACCTCCGCGCACGCAACGCGTTCCGTTCCGGCCGCGGCGGAGGACGCGGCGGCCGCATTGGGAAATTCGCGTGCGTCGTCAGACGCAGCCCTGCCCAGGAGTTGCGGCGTGTCCTGCGCCGCACCGGAAGGTGAAATCGTGGCGTGGCCGTTCACGCGGCCTGCGCTTCTGTCGTAACCGTTGGCTTTCATGGGTGAAATCTCCGTGTCATTGCTGAATTACATGCAGAGCGCCTGCGAAGATTGCTCACGGCTCACCGATGGGGCCGGGTTCACGCGGCGACGCACGCAGCTACGGAGTACTGCCGGCGCGCCCAGAGAACCACGCGATCGACGGGAACGTCGGCAAGCTCGCACACCAGACAGAGTCCGGCCTTGTCGTCGAGCGAATCCGCGCGCAAAAAACTGCGGGCAAAAACCCTCGCGTTCGGCTCTGACCCGTCGGGCCAGATCGTCAGCTCGGCGTCCGCATAAGCCTGTCCCAGAACCGCTCTCCAGATTCTTCGTTCCGGAGTGAGGACGGCCTCGCGCATGTACATCGAGGTTCCATTGCTTGCGTTGCCTGCAGGGCTCATGTTTCCGCCTTTGCGTAGCGTGGAAGCGTTGCCGGATGGAAAGGAATCGCGGTCTACACCAGCTCTAAACCAGGAATTTAGCCGTGAGTCCGCTGCCGCCGGTGGAGGAAACGAACTTAATCCGCAAAAACTTTGCCTGCACGCCGGTTACGGTCCGTGCTTCGCCTGCTGCGTTCGTCGTAGTGTCGATCGTCTGATATTCCGCGTCGATGTCGGCCATCGCGCCTTGCAGGATCAGGTTCACCGCGCTGGGTGCAGTCCCAAAAAGAGTCTGCCAGCGAACTGCCGTGCCGCTATCCGGCTGTCCCGCATAGCTGGGTAGGGCAAATTGGCTGCCTGCCTGGGCGCTGCCGGGAAACGTCTCGTTGTTGAAGCTATAGCCCACGTCGCCGGGCATCAGGGAACTCGGTGGATACGTATTCTGATAGTTCGGCATCTTGGCTCCTTTATGTGCGCGGCGATGCGCGCCAATCCCTTCCAAAGTCGTTCGTGCAAAGACACTTCGGCGCCAGTGTCGCTCGCGGCGCGAATTTTGAATCGCAAAGTGTAGGTGCTTAAATTTGTTTCAGAGGAGGCTGCCTGGAGGAAGCAGAAATCCCGACCCTAAAATGAAAACGCCCCGAACTTGTCGGGGCGCACTTTTCTACAAGACAAACTGTAGCACATTTCTGTTTTTTGTCAAGAGGTAATTTCAACTTTTCTTACTTTTCCTTGACTCCCTTTGTTTTCAAGAGGATAGTCCGCCCATCCCGCAGTTGGTTTTCACCGTAAGGAGACCCACCATGCCATTTTTCCTTCAGCAAGCCAGTTTTACTCAGGAAGCCGTCGCCAAACTTCTGGCCCATCCTGAGGATCGCGCCGAGGCAGTTCGCGGCCCCATTGAAAAACTCGGAGGGAAGATCCACACCTCGTTCGTTGCCTTTGGCGAATACGACCTGGTGACCATTCTCGAAATGCCGGACAACATCAGCGCGGCTGCCCTGGCCATGGCCTTTGCGGGAGGCGGTGCCATCAAGAGTATTCACACCACACCGCTCATGACTATCGCCGAAGGTGTGGAAGCCATGAAGAAGGCAGGCACTTGCGGCTACAAGTCCCTCGTTTCGGATGCCGCTGCTGCCGCTCACGCCTGAGCGATCCGAGACGGCTCCAGTTGGTCGTGGAAGAAGCTCGAGCTCGCCCAGCCCTATTCTCTCCGGCGCGCTGAGGTGGAGTGTGTCCCCCTGCCGCCAGTACCGGGCTTCGCTAAAAGCGGGATTTTCCGTGAATTTTTGTCACGTAATCTTCTCGACTTAACCCTATTTGATAGTTTATGCTCCAGTCATTCCGCGACCCCCAGCCAGTCTGCGGAACAAGTTCATCGAGGTGCTACCATGATCATCGGCGAACGCCTGCGCGTCCTGCGCGAGCAAAAGAAAATGTCCCAAGGCGATATCGAGAAGCGGACCGGGCTCCTGCGCTGCTATCTTTCGCGCGTAGAGAACGGCCACACCGTTCCGGCCATTGAAACACTGGAAAAGCTGGCGCGCGCGCTGGAGATGCCGCTCTATCAACTGCTCTACGACGGCGAGCAGCCGCCCGTAGCCGAGGTTCCCGCGGAGTGGACGGAATCCAGATCCAACTCCTGGGGCAGTTCCGGCAAGGACTTGCGCTTCATGCGCAAGCTGCGGCACCTGCTGAGCAAGATGGAACCTCAGGACCGCCAATTGCTGTTCTTCACTGTGCAGCAGATGGCGCGCAGAAAGAAGCCACGCCCAGCGGCTAAGGAACCTGAGCCGGAAGTGGCTGCCGCGGCCGCCGCAGGTCAATAGTCAAACCGCGTTGCCACGAACGCAGCGGCCGGCGCGTTGAGGCCAGTTCGGCCATCCGCGCAGTGTTTGGATCGCGCGTTGCTTCGCTCCCACACCGCTCTGCTAAACTCTAGAAGTGAGCGCTCAAGAAGTTACACCGCGCCTGGCGAACATTCGTCTGCATCCGATTAAGTCGCTCGACCCCGTTTGCGTCAGCGAAGCTCGCATCGGGCCCAATGGCGGTCTCGAGTTCGACCGCGCCTGGGCGCTCTATTCCGCTGACGGCCGCTGGGTCAATGCCAAGCGCACGGCGGCCATGCACCTCATTCGTGCGGCGTACACTCCAGGCATCAGCCATGTCACGCTGACCGTTCCCGGCGATCGCCGAAACATTCCGCCGATGACGTTTGCCTTCCCCGCCGACGCAGAAAGTGCCTCGGAATGGTTCAGCATGTACTTTGAGCAGGCTATACAGGTGCGCTACGCGTGCGCAGGCTTTCCCGACGACGAACTTGCCGCCGGTCCCACCATCATTTCGACGGCTTCCCTCGAGTCAGTCTGCGAGTGGTTTCCCGGGATGACGCTGGAAGAAGCCCGCCGGAGGTTCCGCACCACGCTGGAAATCGACGCGCCCCCCAGCCAGAACGGCGAGACTCACGAAAAACTGCCTGCCTTCTGGGAAGATCAACTCTTCGCCGAAAGCGAAGCCAGCGTGGTCCGCTTCAAAATCGGCGATGTCGCTTTCGAGGGCAGCAACCCCTGCGCGCGTTGCCCCGTTCCGGCGCGTGAATCCGGCTCCGGCGAAGTGACAATCGGTTTTCAAATGCGTTTCACCGAGCTCCGCCGCAAACACCTGCCGCCTTGGTCACCCGAAGCACGCTTCGGCCATTTCTATCGCCTATCCACCAATACCCGCGTACCCAGCACCGAAGCGGGCAAGCTCCTCCGTGTCGGCGACGCGCTCACGTTCTGAATTACGGCGACATGTCGAAAGCGATCTTCATTTTCGCTTCGACAAGCGATAAAGCCTGTGGACCAATCTGTCCAATTTTTCTCTTCAGGCGACTTTTGGAAACCGCGCGAACCTGTTCACAAAGCACGATGGAGTCTTTCGCGAGCCCCCCTTCCCCCGCGCGAAGTTCGACATGCGTGGGATACAGCCGTGTCTTGCTTTCGCGGCCGGTCAGAGGAACCACAATCACGATAGGCAAGTTGGCGTTTAGCGCGTTTCGGCTAACGATCAGAACAGGCCGCTTGCCGCCCTGCTCCGAGCCGATGATAGGGTCGAGGTTTGCCTGGAACAGTTCGCCTCGAAGCATTTAGGAGCCAGCCAAATCTCGCTCAGTCAGCTCAAGGGCTTCGGCGTCACTGGCGGCGAACTCTTCGGCAATCTGCAATGCTTCTCGTCGATACTGCTCATCCTGACCCATTTGAATAAACGCATCGTCAATAGCCTTTCGCTCCATCGCTCGCATGTACGCAGACAGCGCATTCACGATGAAATCATTCACACTACCCGTTTCCTGTTGCTCTACAAAAACCTTGACCTGTTCGTAGAGTTTTCGAGGGAGCCGCAGGGTGGTCTGCATTTTCCGTGCCGTCCGCGTGCTTTCATTTTGAATCGGCGATGGCTTCCGTTTGTGAGTACGCATGGCGATATCATAAATGATGTCGCCCGGCGATATCAAGAGTGACGCTATCGTGACAGCTTATTGGCGACGCTGCACGGCCGCGCGGGCTAATTCCCGCCGACAAAATACTTTCGTGGCGGGAACATGCCGCGGCGCAGCAGCTCTTTACCGCAGCGGTGGCGAATCTCTTCCGTCCAGTTCACCCAGCCGCGTTCGCTCAAGCCGAGAAAATGCCGCGCATTTTCGTAGCGTGCGAGGCCGAGGTAGTACAAACGGAACAGCACCATACGCGACGCCCAATCCGGTCCATCGAGCGCCTTCTGCCCTGCCAGCGCGAAGTCCGCGACCCATTCATTGAGCCGCGGACGAAAGTCCGGCCGCCACAGAAATTTCCCCGTGTCTTTCCAATTCAGCGCCGAAATGCCGCGCTTGCTCTCCATTACTTCGCGCGCCCCTCGGTAAACCTCCCAGCACACATCAAACGCCAGCTCCGGTTTTACGCTCATGGCTCCTCCGCCGCAGCGCCTGCATACTGCGCTTCCACAATTGAATGGTCCCGAACGATCTCCGATCAATGCGAGTTCACTTAATGCTGCTGCTCCTCAGCTCGACGGCTCACTTTGCGAACCGCTCTCCGAACGTTGGCCGCCCTGCGCCGGCGATTTCGCTCCCTACGCACGGGCGCGCGCCGATCCGGCATCACCGAGTATTCCCAGAGCGCGCCGAACCCCTCCGCGAGCATCGCTCTGTTCACGCTTCGGATCCGCTTGACCACCGCAAACGCCCCGAATCGCGGCTTCCGTAGATGCCGCAATTGCGCCGAGATGCTCGCCGGCGGGTAGTGCGTCAGTTTCGCCAGCTCGTCGAGCGTCAACCACGTCGCGCACTGCCCTGCGCTCAGCATCACGTCGCGAATCACCTCCCGCTGTTTTCGTGCAGGTCCCAGACTTTCCTCTTTACGTTGCGTCCTCCGCATCGCCTTTGCCTCCTCTCCCGCCCTTCTTGCTTACAGGTCAGGAAACTCGTCGTCGTTCTCGCGCCGATCCTCTTCCGCGTCATCGATCGCCAGTTCGTCGTCCGGATCTGGCCTCCAAGCCGTCCGGTCGGGGTCTTCGTAGTCCCCTGCGCAAGCGCTGCAAGCGCGCCAAGCCAGCGCGGCGGCAAATGGTTCGCCAAAGCCAGCCGGCAGCGCGCGCCCCCGGCTGTCAGGCGTTGGGCCGACAGGGCCGCGAAGGTTTTCCACAGATTTCCACATGTCGTAATGCATAAGTATTCTTGACGCGTCTTACTGTACTGTTATTATGCGCAGCGTTCCGTCACGGAGGCCTTATGACCACTCGCTCGCCCCAGCCACCCTGGGAGTTCCTTCTTTCCGCTTCCAAAAATTCGCTTCAAAGCTACGAACTCTCGCGCCTGGCGCACGCCTCCAATCTCCGCAAGGAGATTGTTGCCTTGGTCGATCAATGGATGGAGGAAACCGCCGCTGCCATGCTCGCGCGCTGGCTTCTGGAGCAGCGCGAACGCGCCGCCCGCCTGCCGGAGGCCATTTCCGCGGACGAATCGCGCGGCAACGGCGCGCATGGCGTGTCCGATAATTTTCTTGCGGATCGAACCGTCGCGCAGCCCGTAAACGGCGCCCGATCCTGACGTTTCCGTGATTTTTGGTGCTCGCTCGCAGCTCGCGCAACAAAAATGCCGCCGCTTCCCAGCCCCGCGACGTGGCCCAGGCGTGTGCCCAGCGAACCATGCGCAAGCACGCCCTCGGCGTTCGCCGTCCAATCGGCCGCCAGCGCCTCGCAGAACTGCGTCCCGCCGCAAGTTCCATCCCACATCGCGCCCTCCCCAACCTGATTCCAAGCCAAGACTTCTGTCTTGGCTTCTGTATATGAATTAGGGGACGCGAAATCCGGAGAGAGAGCAGGCGGGTGCTGCGAGCACACCAACGCGCACACAAAGACGAATACCGATCGTTAGCCGACGGAAGAAATCACGGCTTGGCTTTTGAGAAGACTTGCGTTAAGAAACTTTAGCGGGAGTCGCGGAAGGCTTTTCGAGAAGCTGTTCCTTGCGGTAGATCAAGGAATTGATGTCGTAAGTAGCCAGCTCAAACCCGTGGCCGTGCGTAATCGCATCCGTGGGGCACGCTTCGACGCAATAGCCGCAGAAAATGCAGCGCGAATAATCTATGTTGTAGACGCTCGCATAGCGCTCGCCAGCGGAAATGCGATTGGCGTCGGTATTTTCAGCGGCCTCGATGTAGATGCAGTTTGCCGGACACGCCGCGGCACAGAGAAAGCATCCCACGCATTTCTCAAGACCGGATTCATCGCGGTGCAAGACATGGATTCCGCGGTAGCGCGGCTGAAAGTGAACCTTTTCGTAGGGATAATTCTCCGTGACTGTTTTGCGAAACATGTTGCGAAATGTCACGCTAAACCCTTGCACCAGCGTGGTGAAGGTCTCGCCGACTTCTCGTAGGATGGATGCCATGAGTTAGGAGTCTAGCAAACCGCTCGTACTCGGGCAAATGACTATGTTTATTGAAATATGCGGCGGCTGTGTTTGAGCTGATGAAAACTGCTCACGCTTTGAGCGACTCAATAATCTGTTTGCCGTGGAAGCGTCCATTTTCGATGAAAATTTCGCTGGTGTGGCGCCCGCCAATCACTACACCCGCCAGATGAATCCCGGGGACATTGCTCTCCAGCGAATTGGGATCTAACGCCGGCTTTCGTGTTTCCGGATCTAGTTGAACTCCCAGACTTTCGATGAAAGTAAAATCTGGGTGGTAGCCGGTCAGAGCAAACACCTGTTTTGCAGGCAAACGCTTCTCTGCCCCTCCGTTTTGCACCACCACCTCATCCGGCGTAATTTGTTTAACGCTGGTTTCGAATAGCGCTTTGACCTGGCCGGCCTTGATTCGATTTTCAATGTCCGGCCGCACCCAATACTTGATAGTCGAACCCATCTCCGCTTTACGGTGCACCAGCGTTACCCGCGCACCATTGCGGTAGAGATCCAGCGCCGCCTCCGCGGCCGAGTTTTTTCCCCCAATCACCACAACGTCTTCATTCCAGAACTCATACGGCTCGGTGTAGTAGTGCGAAACGTGCGGCAGATCCTCCCCCGGAATGCCCATCGTATTTGGAAGGTCGTAATAGCCCGTCGCCACGGCGATCTTCTTCGAGGAATGCCGCACTTCCCCGCCCTTGGCTGTTTGCGTGACGACTGTAAAATGGCCGTCGTGCCCGTCCACACGCTGCACGCGCTCGAACAAGCGCACTTCCAGAGCATAGTGTTCAACTGCCTTGCGGTAATATTTCAAGGCCTCCACGCGCACCGGTTTTTCCGCCGCACTGACCAGCGGCAAGTCGCCAATCTCCAGAAGCTCCGGCGTGGTGAAAAAGACCATGTTGACCGGGTAGTGGTAAATCGAGTTGCACAAACAGCCTTTGTCGATGACCAGCGGGTTCATGCCCGCACGTTTGGCTTCCATGGCGCAGGCCAGTCCAGTGGGTCCGGAGCCGATGCAGATGATGTCGTAGGTTCCCATGATTTTTTTAGTTTGCCGGGAGAACGCGGGAAATGCAAATTGGGCAAAATTTATTGGGTTTGCGGCAGTTCCAGAATTGCCGCCAGTTCACGCCGGAAGGATTCCAATTCCGCGAGGCGTTCCGGCGTTGCGAGCAACTCGGTTTTCTTCCAGACAAAAACCTCGCCCGCGCCGCGTTTGAGGCGAACGCTGAAATTGCCCGCAACCATGTACGACGGAGACGCAAGCAACTTTAATCCGCCGCTCGGCACGGGCGATAAGACGGCGGCACACTCGCCGCGGCGAACGCACAGAGCGCTTTCATAAGGCGGAATGGCGATCGGCCGAAATCCAGCCGCAAACAATCTCTCCAGCGTTTGCATCTGCTGTGGGCTCAGTTCGACCATGAAGGTAGGACAGACTTTCTAGTCTGTCTCGTGTGAAGCTGCTTTAAGAAACGCTCAAGCCGCGGTGGAATCCGCTTGCGCCGGCGATCCCTCAAGCTGCGAAAGAATTTCGCGCAGCGTCACGATCAATTCGTCCCGCGAAACATGGCTCTTCTTGAATTGAATGCGAAACTTGAAATTCTCGTCTTCCGGCTCGAACTGAAAAATGAACGGCTGAGGCCTCTGCGGACCTCCCTGCTCATCGCGCCGTTCGCGCCGCGCCTCGTCGCGCGTAAGACCGCCCTGAAGGATGCGGTGCAACATTTCGATCATTTTCTTCTCAGTAGGCTGGCGCGCGATTTGCAGCAAAAGAGATTTCGAGATAACTCCATGCTCCACGCACTTCTTCCGCAGGGACTCCGGAATATTCCGAAGCGACAAAGTCTCCGTCACGGAAGAGCGAGCGCGCCCGATTTTGCGCGCTACATCTTCGTGAGTGTATTCAAATTGAGTCGCCAGGCGATGCAGGCCATCGGCTTCCTCAAACGGAGTCAAATCCTTGCGCTGAATGTTCTCAATCAGCGCGATTTCCAGTGTCTCCGCGTCGTCGGCCGTCTTCTCGATACAGGGAACTTCGCGCAAACCCGCCGCGCGCGAAGCGTGATAGCGCCGCTCCCCGGAGATGATGTAGTAGCAATCCTCGCGCGTCACAAACCGCACCAGCAGCGGCTCAAGCACGCCCTTTTCGCGGATGGACTCCGAGAGTTCGCGCAAATCTCCCAACGCTTTGCGCGGCTGATCCGGATTGGGACGAATTTGATCCACGGGGATCATCCGCCCCACCGCTGCCCCGCTATAGCTCGTCAGTGATTCGACGTAGTGCGCGTCATGCCGCATCTTCAGCGTGACGGGTAACCCGATCCTCTTCGACACGTTGGATAACCTCCGTAGCCAGTTTCTTGTACTCGATAGCGCCTGGTGACTTCGGCGCAAACGTTAGAATCGTTTCTTTGTAGGCTGGACTCTCTTCGAGCCGCACGTTTTTGCTGATTTTGGTCTTGAACAGCACTTCCCCGAAGACCGAGCGAATTTGCCCATGGGTATCGCGCGAAATATTGGTGCGCTTGTCAAACAACGTAATGACGACGCCAAGCACTTTCAGGCCAGGATTGGGGCGCGCACGAATTCTCTCGTACGTTTCCAGCAGGTCGTCCGTTCCTTCGATCGCAAAGTACGCCGCCTGAATCGGCACCAGCAAATGCGTCGAAGCCACCAGCGCATTCACTGTCAAAATGCCGAGCGAAGGAGGCGTATCCAGCACAACGTAATCGTAATCCTTCAAAACAGGCGCCAGCGCGTCCTTCAAGCGATAGGGCGCATCGAACTGCCCCGCAAGCACTTGCTCCAGCTTGGCCAGCGCCAGGCGACCCGGCCCGAGAAACAGCATCTTGTCTTTTGTCGGCTTAATGATCGACGCCATCGTCGTCTTGCTTTCGCTCAGCACATCGAACATCGACGTCGCGATTTCGCCGGAATTGTAAAATGCGATCGTGGAATTCGCTTGCGGATCCAGATCAATCAAGAGCGTGCGTTTGCCGCGGTTCGCCAGCGCCGCGGATAGATTGATCGCGGTCGTTGTTTTCCCAACGCCGCCTTTTTGATTCGCTACTGTAATGATGGCAGTCATAGACTTCTGCCTCCGCCTATGCGCGTGCTTCATTGCGCCGACGTGGTCCGGCAACCAGGTCCCTATATCTGGGTACTGCCCGCAGAAAACCCCCTAGGCCTAGGCTCACTCTACGTTCGCAAGCCATTCTCACGCAAGGGAAAAATTCAAATTCGCAGAAAGGTCAGTGGAAATCTCAGCGGTTCTGTTTTGGGAAAAGTGTCGAGGAATAGCCCGAGTCGTTAAGCAATCCTTGTGGAGGACACGCCAGAAAGTGCAGCGAATTGAGAACTAGCAATGTGCAGCGGATTTTGCGGATTAAAAATCCAGACCCCAGAAATCCATTGCAGCGTCCTGAAGTTCCAGCCCCAACTCCCAACCTTCGCGGCATTCGTGACCTCGCCAGATCAGCACGGCTTCGCACGCATTCTTATTGACGAGATTCACCAGGAGCAGTCGCTCTCCCACCGGAAAACACTGGGGAACCACCGCGAGACATCCCTTCGTGCTGGCGTCTACCGTATAGCCTTCGGCGCGTCTTGCCTGCCCGCCCTCCGCCCATTCCACGGCCACAGGCACACGGGAATTAACGCGTATTCCCGCCCGGGCATTTTGCATTCGTGAATCAAACCTGGAAATGTTCCCTACGGCCACGGTTCTCTCCTGAGTTGCCGGGCCACCATTGCCGCGGCAGTTCGCCATCGGTTGCTAAAGTTGAATTTGCGACAAGGCGCCGTAAAAAAGCCCGGATATTCACCACCTTAGGCAGCGTAAGGTTCCCCCCAGGCACGGTCAATGGGACTTCGGGACTAGAACGTCTTCAGAGTAACTGTCTGCGGAGCACTCCACCCCGTTTCACTTCGCTTCCAATCCTCTTCATTCTTCCACCCAGTTTGCTCGTTTCTATTGCTCCGCTTACACTCTTGTGATTCATCTTCTATCCATGATCGCCTAACAATGAGCAGGCTAAACACATTCCGCACTGAACTGCGCCCAACCCTGCGCCTCGCCCTGCCCCTCGTCTTCGCCGAAATCGGCTGGATGTCCATGGCCATCGTGGACACCATGATGGTTGGGCGCCTCCCCAACAGTGCGGTCGCCATTGGCGCGGTTAGTCTGGGCAGTATTTTGGTTCACCTGCTTGCTCTTTTTGGCGGCGGCCTGCTCGTGGGATTGGACACGCTCGTCTCGCAATCCTTCGGCGCTGGCGAACGCGAAGACTGTCACCGCTCTCTTCTGCATGGCATTTACATCAGTTTCGCTCTCGCCCCGCTGCTGATGGCTCCGGTTTGGTTCTTCGGCCCACTCCTGCGCGGGATGCACATCGCGCCGGATGTGATTGCTCTCGCGGTTTCTTACTCCAAAGCCCTGGCCTGGGGAACCTTGCCGCTGCTTCTCTATTCCGCCGTCCGCCGCTGCATGCAGGCCATGAACATAGTAAAGCCCATCGCCTTCGCCCTAATCTCCGCAAATTTGATTAACGCCGCCGGAAACTGGATTCTCATCTACGGCAAGCTGGGCGCTCCAGCCATGGGCGCGGTGGGCTCGGGGTGGTCCACTGCGTGGTCGCGCATTTACCTCGCAGCGGTCCTTCTTGGCTACCTCCTCTGGTACGACCACAAGCACCGCACTCGCCTGCTGCACACCCCCATCGAACCCGAATTGCGGCGCATCCGCCGCCTCCTCGCGCTGGGCCTGCCGACGGCCATGCAGATGACTCTGGAAATCGGCGTTTTCGCTCTGGTCACCGCGCTGATTGGCCGCCTTGGGGCAGTCGCCCTGGCCAGCCATCAACTCGCTCTGAACACCGTCTCTCTCACCTATATGGTGCCGCTCGGCGTCTCCTCCGCCGCTGCCGTGCGAGTTGGCCAGGCTATCGGACGCAAGGACCCGGCCGGCGCAGGCGATGCAGGAAGCACGGCCATATTTCTTGGCGCGGCTTTCATGACTCTCGCAAGCGTTGTCCTTCTGGTCTTCCCGCGCTGGATCGCCCGAGCCTTTACTCCGGATGAAGCCATCATCCACAGCACGATCATTCTTCTAGCCGCTGGGGCAGCCTTTCAGCTCTTTGACGGTATTCAAACGGTCGCCACCGGCGCCCTCCGCGGCCTCGGAGACACCCGCACGCCCATGCTCTGCCACTTCACAGCCTATTGGGTTATTGGTCTTCCACTGGGAGCCTGGCTCTGTTTCCGCCTCGGCTGGGGAGCCTTCGGCCTCTGGGCCGGCCTGAGCCTCGCGCTCATCCTTATCGGGATTGTTCTGCTCGCGGTTTGGCGAAAAAGGGTCCGCGATTTGGGGAGACTAATTCCGCAAAGATGAACTGGCTACCATTGGCCCCACCGAACGCCGTTCGATTCAGGCCAAAGACCAAAGGCAGATCCAGTTTAAAGAGGCTGACAGAATAAAGGGGACTTGAAAGAATCACATCTTGTAGCGGCCCAGGTCCTCGTCCGAGAGTCCCTCAAGCCAGTTGCGCAACTGCTCGTTGGTGCTGCGTTCCGTAATCGCGCTGGAAACCTTGGAATTCTTTAATACTTCCTCATCCACAAAAATCGGGCAATCCACGCGCAACGCCAGCGCCAACGCATCGCTCGGGCGCGAATCAATCGTCATCAACTGCCCGTCGCGTTCGACCCAGATCAACGCATAGAACGTCTCGTCCTTAAGGTCGTTCACCACAATCTTGTGAACTTGCACGTCGAGCCCTAGCAGTACGTTCTTCAGCAGGTCGTGCGTCATCGGCCGTGGCGTCTGCACTTTCTCAATTTCCAGCGCAATGGCGTTGGCCTCATAGACGCCAACCCAAATCGGCAGAATCGCTTGCCCCTGCACATCTTTCAGCACCACGATGGGCATGTTCGTAACGGGATCCATCATCAGGCCGCGGATTTTCATCTCCACTTCCATGTTGACCTCCCGGTAGTAAACTTCAGTCACTGCTCTTTCTTTTTTCTATCGCCGCAAAACCGCGGCAAATCCATAACCCGCTACAAATCCCGCTCGCCTACCAAACAGTTCGGCGTCGTGCCCGTCACCCGAACCTGCACGTACTTTCCCAGAAGCGCGGCCTCTTGGGAAGTAAAATTTATTACCCGGTGACAAGAAGTGTGCCCGGACCACTGGTTTTCCTTCCGCGACTTACCACTAACAAGCACTTCAAAGACCATTCCCATAAAACCGTCATGCCGCCGCAACTGGATCTCCCGCTGTCTTTCCTGCAGGATTGCCAGCCGGCGGCTCTTCTCTTCTTCTGGGATGGCGTCGCTCATCGAAAGCGATGGCGTGTGCGGCCGCGGCGAATACTTGAACGAAAAAATTGCGTCGTACTTCACTTCATCCAGCAGACTCAGCGTTTCCGCAAGGTCTGCTTCCGTTTCGCCCGGGAAGCCCACGATGATGTCCGTAGTAATACTGATAGGCCTTTTGGCCCCTCGAATCATCGCAATCTTTTCCAGATACTCTTCCCGCGTGTACGTCCTCTGCATAGCCCCCAATACCCGCGTCGACCCAGACTGCGCCGGCAAGTGCACGTGATTGCAAAGCTTGGGCTGCGACTCGATTGCATCCACAATGTCCGGGGTAAAGTCCCGAGGATGTGAAGTCGTAAAACGCACGCGCCTTATGCCTGGCTCATCGGCCACGGCCAGCAGCAACTCCGAAAAACGCATCTTCCGTGCCGTCGGATCGGCGTAGGAGTTCACCGTCTGCCCCAGCAACTGCACTTCCGAGTAACCCAACTCCGCAAGTTGACGCACTTCCCGCAAAATCGAATCGCTGGCCCGGCTGCGCTCCGGTCCACGCGTATAGGGCACTACGCAGTACGAGCAAGCTTTGTCGCAACCTTCGATAATCGTCAGATAAGCGCGCCAGGGATTGTCGCGCCGCGTCATCTCCGTCTCAAACGTCGCATCGGTATCCGTATCAAGACCAGTCACGCGCTGGTTCCCTGCTTCCACCTGCTCCAGCAATTCCGGCAATTTGCTATAGCTCGCCGACCCGCACACCAGGCTCACCCACGGGGCGCGCTCAAAAATATCTTCACCCTCCTGCTGCGCCACGCAACCCAGCACGCCGATAACCTGCCCTGCGGCCTGCTTCGTCCGATATTCTCCAAGCCGCGAAAACACTTTCTGCGCGGCCTTTTCCCGGATGCTGCACGTGTTGTAAAGGATGAGCGCAGCCGTGTCTGGCGACTCCACCTGCCGGTACCCGCGCGACATCAGAACGCCCGCGACCTTTTCCGAGTCGTGATCGTTCATCTGGCAGCCAAACGTCTCCAGAAAAAACGTCCCGCGCACCGCCGGCCCGGTCGGCATTGCCGCGACCCTTGTTCGGTTTGCAAAAACGGTTCCCGCTGTCAGTCTCTCCAAACCGATATCGAACGTTTCGCTCATGTCCAAATCGCAGTTTAACACACCTGTTCTGCGCTGAACGCTGTCTCGCCACCGCATTCAGGGACTCATACCAAGCCCCAGACCCGCATTCACCTTGTATCCAAAAAGGCAGCACCCTCCTGCCTTTGCGCATCTCATTCATTTGAAACTCCGGTACCCCTGTGCTACGTTTCTGAAGTCGCGAAATTTTCGCTTTGACTGAGGGGTTTGATCATTCTCCTGTTCTCAACGATTTTCATCGCCGATCTGGGTAACATCCTTGCGCAAACGGGTTGGGTCGCCCGCGGCATTTTGCTCCTGCTCGCAATTTTCTCCATCGTTTCCTGGGCCATGATCTTCCAAAAACTTGGCATGTTCGGCCGCGTTCGCCGCCAAAGCGACCAGTTCCTCCGCATCTTCCGCGCCACCAAGGGCGTAGCCAATCCCCAGGCCCTTGCGAGCGCTGGCTCGCCTTTTTCCTCCGTTTACGCCGCAGGCTATCGCGAACTCCTTAGCCAGGTAGGCACCGGCAATCCGCAACCCACCCAAAAACTCAAGAGCTTGCAAGCCGTCACGGTGAGCATGCAGCTAGCCTCCTCAGAAGAAGTTCGCCGCGTGGAAAAAGGCATGTCCTGGCTGGCAACCACGGGTTCCACAACCCCGTTCATCGGTCTGTTCGGCACGGTGTGGGGCATTATTGACGCCTTCTCCGGCCTCGGAAACGCCGGTGCCGCCAGTCTTCGCGCCGTTGCCCCTGGCATCGCCGAAGCGCTCATCACCACTGCCGCAGGTCTCGCCGTCGCCATCCCGGCGGTTATCTTCTACAACCAGTTCCTGCAAAACATTCGCGACCTGGCCCAGCGCCTGGACACTTTTGCTCTTGAAGTCGGAGCCCAGATCGAAAAAACTTTTACCTGAGGCATTCTTTGGTGAGCCTTATGAGCCAGGGACAAACACGAGTCAAAGCCCAATGGGTTAGGCAGTCGCGACTAGCAACTTGCCCGGCGACCTTCCCGCCGGGCGGTTTTTCTGAACTGTCGACTTTCAACTGTCGACTGTGGACTTCTTAATGCCCCAACTCTCCAAACAAACCCAAAGCACGCTCTCCGAGATCAACATGGTCCCGTTCATCGACGTTGTTCTCGTCCTTCTCATCATCTTCATGATCACCGCCCCGATCCTCCAGTCCGGCATCGAGGTCGACGTCCCCAAAACCACCACGGTCAAGGAAATCACCGAGCAGCGCCTCATCGTCACCATTGATAAAACCCAGCGAATTTATCTCGCCGACGTCCCAGTCAACATTCATCAGCTTGGCGACAAGGTGAAAGCCCAGCTCAAAAAGCCCCAGGACTCCGTATACCTTCGCGCCGATGAAACCATCCCCTTTGGGATCTTCGCAAAGGTTATCGACACTTTGCGCGTCTCGGGCATCAATAACATTAGTATCGTTACGGAGCCTCTCACGGAACGCGCCCGCACACACTGAACATGAGCACCGCCGCCAATCCGGTTGAACGCTTCGCCTCCATCACCGACGAAGACCTCAAGCTCAAAAAATTCCTCATCTTTTCCCTGGTTCTTCACCTCTCCCTCGCGATCTGGATCGCCGTCTTCATCTATTTCGAGGGCCTGAGGGGCCCGCAGTGGGGCGACGTAGGTGGCACGGACGGCAGTGTCAACGTAAAGCTCGTGGGCCCGGCAGCCGGAATCCCCATGCCCACCCCGCCGGCCGTCACGGAAAGCAAAACCATCGAGCCTACAAAAAGCCTCTACAAAGAAGATCCCAAGCCCATTCCAGAACCTAAAACGCCAGCCGAAAAAATACCCGTCTTCAAAGACACAAAACCCAAGCCCGTCACCCATAAATCGAAAATCGACGAATCCAAAGTGCCCCCTCCCGACAACGCCGTCGGCGCAGGCAGAAGCGGCGCCCCGGACCTTCCCACCGGCTACGCCGCGACTCCCGGCGGTGGTTCCGGGCCAGTCACTGTGAAAGGCCAGGGTGGCGGTGACTTTGCCTCCCGCTACGGCTGGTACATCGAATCGGTGAAACGCAACATCAGCCAAAATTGGCTCCAATCCACCATAGATCCGAGCGTGCGTGCCGCTCGCCAGGCCAAATGCGTGATGACCTTCCGTATTTTGCGAGATGGTTCCATAACGAACGTGCAGATGTCTCAAACCAGCGGTAATCTATCCATGGACAACTCAGCCCGCCGCGCCTTGGACGGCATCCGTTTCGGCCCCTTGCCCAATGATTTCAACGGCAGCGGCGTGGATGTCATCTTTGATTTTGATCTGACTTTGACACACTAAGACCGTTTCTTACTTCGCGTTCTTTAGCGAATGGAAAAACCGGAGGAAAAGGTGCCCGTGAAGTTCAAACAGTTCAGTTGGCTGGCCGTAGCTCTCGTTCTCAGCCTCACGCCCAAATTCGCCCACGCTCAAAATACCAAGGACCCATGGTTCCACGCCGCCACGGGCATCGGCGTGGACAAAATTCGCGTTGCGGTCGCCGACTTCGGCCCTCGCGCCGATGCCGCCAAAACGCATTCCGAGCAGTTCACGCAAATCGTCCGCGACGACCTCGCCTTCAGCGGCATCGTTGATCTCGTCAGCCCCAGCCTCTATCCCACGCAAGCCCTCACGCAGCCTTCCGAACTCCAATACCCCGCCTGGTCTGACCCCGGCGTCAAAGCCGGTTACGTTGCCTTCGGTAATCTCACCGAAACATCCTCGGAAGTCGCCATTCAAGCATGGCTCTATGACGTCAACAATCCTTCCTCCCAATCCGTCGTCGGCAAAATCTATCGTGGCGTCCCAACCGACGATCAAGTCCGCAAATTTGCCCACATGTTCGCCGACGAAATCATCAGCAAGCTTTCCGGCGGCTCCTCAGGCATTGCCTCCACGCAAATCGCCTTCATCAGCTCGCGCACCGGCACCAAAGAACTTTGGGCCATGGACTACGACGGCGCTAACCAGCATCCGCTCACGAATCTCCGTACAATCTCGCTGATGCCCCGCTGGTCTCCCGACGCTTCCCGCATCGCCTTCACCTGCTACCAACCTTACAACGGCGTCGTGAACGCCCAGATCTGCATGTACTCGATGGACGCCGGCAAAGTGATCTCGTTTGCGCGCTTTAAAGGGTCGAACAGCGCTCCCGCTTGGTCCCCCGACGGCACGCAGCTCATGTTTTCCTCCTCCATGCTGGGAAATCCGGAGCTCTTCGTTACCGATAGCACTGGCGGCAAACCCAAGCGCATCACCTTTTCCGCCGGCGGCAGCACCTCACCGACCTGGAACCCCAAAACCGGCCAAACCGTAGTCTTCGTCAGCGACCGCGGCGGCATCCCCAAGCTCTACATCATGAACGCCGACGGCACCAACGTGAACCTCCTCGATGTCCCTGACAAAGGCTACCTCATCGACCCTGCCTGGTCTCCCAACGGCCAGGTTCTCGCCTTCAGTTGGCGCCGACCCGACGGAAACTACGATATCTACGTCATGGAACCCACTTCGCAGCGCATCATCAACATCACTCCCGATTCCGGCAGCCATAACGAGCGCCCCAGCTGGGCTCCCGACGGCCGCCACATCGTCTTCGAGTCCACCCGCGGGGGCACCCGCCAGATCTGGTCCATGCTGGCCGACGGCTCGCAGCCCCGCCAGCTGACCCTTACCGGCCACAACGAGTCGCCCAACTGGTCGTCGCACTAAACATTTTTTCGAAACTTTACGTTAGTGCGCTGCATCACAACTCTGGGCCACCACATTTCTCTTGAGGTGTTGCTGTTGTCGTATAAGTTTTCACTCGCTTTTGAGCCAGTGCGATGTACAATATATCGTGTTACGATGTATTTCCCTAACCCAGCCATCTAGTGGTAGGATGTCGGCGCTAGGCGGACCAACAAGGGGATTTCTTACGTTCAGGAGGATTCGAATGAATCGGGTTTCTAGCTCTTTGTACCGCGGGGCCATTTTCACCGCCGTTCTGGCTGTCGCCTTTATCGCGGGCTGCGGCCCAAAAAAGGTCGTGCCTCCACCGACGCCGCCACCACCTGTGGCACCTCCACCAGCGAAGCCGACTGTTTCGATCCAGGCTAGCCCAACCTCCATCAACCAGGGCGGTTCCTCAACTTTGAGCTGGACCTCCACCGACGCCACGCAGCTTACCATCGCTCCCGGCGTGGGCACCGTGAACGCCCAAGGTTCCACCAGCGTTTCTCCTTCCGATTCCACCACCTACACCATCACCGCCAGCGGTCCCGGCGGCTCCGCTGATTCCAGCGTGCGTGTCACCGTCTCTGTTCCTCCTCCGCCTCCTCCAAAGCAACCGGACATAGACTACAACGCCCTCTTCCTTAGCGAAGTCAAGGACGCTTACTTCGACTTCAACAAAGCCGACATCCGCGCCGATGCTCGCACCGCCCTGGCCCAGACCGCCGACTTCCTGCGCAAATACCCGCAGATCAAGGCCACCATCGAAGGCCATTGCGACGAACGCGGCTCGACCGAATACAACATCACCCTCGGCGATCGCCGCGCCACCGCCGTCAAGAACTATCTCGTTCAGCTCGGCATCTCCGCAGACCGTCTGAACACCGTCAGCTACGGCAAGGAAAAGCCGTTCTGCTCGGATAGTACCGAAGCCTGCTGGCAACAAAACCGCGTCGGCCATTTCGTGAAAGCGAACTAGCTGACAAGCAACCACGTAACTGTTCGAGGACTTACGGAGCCGCGTGTTCGAGCAACCTCTTGCTCGCACGCGGCTCTGCCATTAGAGTGAGTAAAGAGCCGCGCGTCAGCCACCCTGACGCGCCGTTCCGCAATCCAGCACGCGCATCTTCCCTGGCCCGAGCTTGCGTCTAAGTAGTTGAGGCATGTAGTAGAACCATCTGAGGAGGTTTTGTTCATGAAAATCCGCAACATCGTAGTCTTTGCCGCCGCCGTTCTTGCTGGTGCTCTTGGCGGCAGCATCATCGGCCCGCGTCCCGCCGAGGCCGTCGCCCGCGAAATCCTCGACCTGCAGCGCGACGTCACCACGCTGCTCCAGAATCAAAAGGACATGTCCGATCAAATGTTGAAAGATCACACCGTCCTCAAAACTCTAGTCGAGCAGGCCAGCGACAACGTCGGCAAGCTCAACGCCAACATGGGCAGCGTCC
>Ga0209248_10000085_pt1 | contig 31166 bp, 26 predicted proteins | sample BogFormECP04_OM1_FD_188241 | JGI IMG/M metagenome (GOLD analysis project Ga0209248, IMG submission 188241) | Bog forest soil microbial communities from Calvert Island, British Columbia, Canada - ECP04_OM1 (SPAdes) (version 2) | ecosystem: Environmental > Aquatic > Freshwater > Wetlands > Bog ... | reverse complement strand
AACGGCACGGCGGTGGTCAAGTACTTCTTCCAGCCGAATGCCGACAAAGACCTGTCCATGGCGCAGATCATCGCCGTCTCGCAGACACAGCTGCAGACGGCGCCGCCGGGTACCACACCGCCCTTCGTTCTGTCATACAATGCCTCGAGCGTCCCCATCCTGCAGCTCGCACTGTCGAGCGAAACCATTCCCGAGCAGGAGATATTCGACCTCGGTAACAACATCCTGCGCACCCAGCTCGCCACGGTTGCCGCCGCCAACCGGACCGGCCCATCGCTGGCCAGGTTGTCACAGATGACGGGAAACAGCCACTTCGGGATGCGATCCGACGAGTAGGCGCACAGCCGTGCAACGGTGTCGCTCACGCCTGGGTTGGCGAACCGCTCGATCAGTGTGCGGCTGTAGTCATGCAGGTCGATCCCGGGCACCGGCGCCAGCGTCGGGATGGCCTCGAAATCGAAGTAGGCGAGCAAGAATTCGGTGAACAACGGATCACGTGCCGCGTCGTGAACGAACTCGTAGCCGCATAAACAGGCGAAGTAGCAGAGGCTTTGATGCCCCGCGTTGAGCAACCGCAGCTTCATCATCTCGTACGGCACGACGTCGTCGACCAGCAGCGCGCCCGCCTGTTCCAACGGCGGCCTGCCGTCGGCGAAGCAGTCTTCGATGACCCAGGCGGCGAATGTCTCGGTCACGACCGGCCATCGGTCGTCGACACCGAAGTCGCGCCGCACCGCCGCGGCCATCTCGAGTGTCGTGGCCGGGGTGATCCGGTCCACCATCGAACTCGGGAACCGGGCGTGTTCGGCCACCCACTCGGCGAGTTCCGGATCCCGGCGTTCGGCATTCGCCAGGACGACGCGCCGCGCGACCTCGCCATTGCCTTCGATGTTGTCGCACGACAGAATCGTCGGCGCGGCGATCCCGCGGTCGCGACGCCTGGCCAGACCCTCGGTGATCAACGCGAACGCGGGCCCATCGGGATCGCGGTAACCGCCCTCGGTGATGGTCAGCGAAATGATCCGGGTAGATGGCGCGGCCAGCACGTCGAGCGCCCCCTGCGGATCGTCGGGAGCGTAACGATAGTCGATGATCGAACCGATCACTTGTGCGTCCCGGCTGCCGTCAGGGCTTTCCAAAATCAGAGTGTAGAGCCCGTCCTGGTCACGCAAGACGTCGCGCATTGGCCAGTCGGCGGGCAGCACCCCCACCCCGCAGATGCCCCACTCGCGCGCCAAGCCTTTTTGCAGCAACCGGTCGATGTACATCGCCTGATGCGCCCGGTGAAAGTGGCCGGCCCCGATATGCGCGATACCGACGCTGATGCTGCCGCGCTCATAGTTCGGCGCTGCGATCGGCAACCTCTGCAGCGCTGCATTTTTCGGGTTGATCGCGTTCGGCACGATTGACAACTCCTAAACTTGGGAACCTCCACCGGTCACGGTCGACAACATGAGCGCATCCGCGAGAGCGCGCCACGAGTCGGTGATCGCGGCTGCGCCCGCGTCAATCAGTTCCGCAGTGCGGCAGGCGCGTTCGTCGTCGGGCACGAACATCACGTTACCGACGGTCAGGCAACCGGCCGCGACCGCGGATCTGACGCCGGGCACCGAATCCTCGACGGCCAGGCCCTGGTGGCTTTCGACCTGCATCACCTGGCCGGCATGCAGATACACGGCGGGGTCGGGCTTGCTTGTCGGCACCGGAAGAGAATCCTCCGCGCTGAAGCGCAGCTCCGCGGGGATGAGCGGATCGAGGCCGGTGGCGGTGAAACAAGCCTTCAGGCGCGCGCTCGCGCTGGAGCTGACCGCGGCCAATGCGTACCGCGACGCGAGGGCTTGCAAAGGAGCGAGCACCTCCGGATCTGGCTTCAACGTGGCCGCCAGATGAGCGGTGACCTGCTCGCGTTCTTGGCGCACCCACTGCTCGAGCTCGTCGGCGCTCAGCGCGCGACCATGCGCCGCGTCGGCGTCTGAAGCGACGACTGCGCCGGGGCGGCCGTCTGCCAGCGCCTGTTCCATGGGTACCCCGCACTGCACGGCGAGGTCGGTAGCGGTGCTGCGGAAGTTTTTCCCGACTGCCTGCTTGCGCAACTCCTCTGCGGTAAAGGGGGCCGTGACGCCGAACCTGGCCAGGAGGCGATTGGTCACCTCGGCCGAGGCATCGAATGCCGGTGCCTCGGAAGGGAAGAGGTTGTCATCGGCGTCCAAGAGCAGCGTGGTGATTGGCGCAGGGTCGAATCGCCGGACAACGTTGATTGGCTGGTTCATTGCAGCACCAACTCCCGTGCATTGTCCCGCAGCGCTTGGCGCAGTGTAGGTATCACTCCGCGCTCATCGATGTCAGCAATCATCTCGCCGAGGCGCTCGGTAAAGCCAGGAATCATTCGTAGTTCGGCGAAGATCTCGTGCCGCAGCAGCGGGCCGGGGTTATTGCCGTCCATGGTCGCCAGCCTGGTCAGCAGTTCTGCCTCCGGGTCGTCGATGCGGATTTTGCCACCCTTGAGGTCGTAGCCGCGCAGATACCGGGCCCACCCGGCGAGGGCAATCATCAGCAGAGTGTGCGGTCTGTCCTGCGCGATCGCCTCGTGCAGGGACGGCAGCAGAAACGACGAGATCTTCGTCGATCCCCGGCGTGCCAATCGCGACAACTGGTCGCTCATACGGGGATTGTTGAGCCGACTGAGCAACGTGTCCCGATAGTCGGGCGTATTCATCCCGGGCACCGCGGGCAGCAGCGGCTGAACCTCGTCCCGCATGAACTGCTCGACATAGTCGAAGATGACGTGGTCGCGCATCGCTTCGTCGGTGCGCTGGTAGCCGGCCAGCGTGGCCAAACACCCGAGCGCGATATGGGTTCCGTTGAGCAGACGGGTCTTGACCAACTTGTGGTCGCTGACATCGGTCACGAACTGGGCGCCGACCTCATCGAGCGGCGGGCGGCCGTCGCTGAAGTTGTCCTCGATGACCCATTGGCAATACGGTTCGGTCAGCACCGGCCACTTGTCGGCGATGCCGAATGTCTGCTCCACGAGTTCGCGCTCGGACTTCGATGTCTGAGGGGTGATGCGGTCGACCATAGTCGATGGGAATGCGACGTACGTGTCGATCCAGCGGGCGAGCCCGGGGTCCTTCAATGCGGCGAACGACACGAGAGCGGTCCGCGCCGGCTGGGTGTTGTCGGGAATGTTGTCGCAGCAGAGCACCGTGAACGGAGCAGTGCCGGCTCGGCGACGCCGATCCAGTGCCTCGGCCAGGTATGCCCACGCGGTGACAAAGCTGTTCGACTCGACAAGATCGGCGCGCACGTCGGGATGGCTGGCGTCGAATTCGCGAGTGACCGGATCCAGGAAGTATCCGTTGCCGGTGATTGTCAGGCTCACAACGCGAGTCCGGGGGTCCGCGAGCGCGGCGCGGACCGCAGCGCCGTCGTTCGGTGCGTAGTGGATAGAGCCGATCGAGCCGACCACGCGAGCGGTCTGGCCCTCGTGGCCGCGTTCGACGACGGTGTAGAGCCCATCCTGCGCCGACAGCACGTCTTTGACGTCGCGGGAGTGAAGACTGACGCCGGTAACCCCCCACTGGGTGGAAATACCGGAGCAGGCAAGGTCGTCGAAGTACACCGCCTGATGCGCGCGGTGAAAGTTGCCCGCGCCGATGTGAACTACGCCACGTTGAAGGGCCGACCGGTCATAAGTTGGCACGTCAATGCGGCGCGAATGCAGTTGCAGTGTCGCATTGCTTAAAGGAACGCCGGCCGAACGGCGCCAGGGAACCATAGGAATCACAATGGGCATTGTCGTCTGTGCCCCAGGGGTTCGCTCATCTAACTCTTTAGTGTCCGGGTTAACAAGATTTTTACGGCGAACACGATAATCGGTGGTGAGAAGCCGTTTTCGGTGCTGGAACGCGTAAGTTAAATCACATGGCGCCGCAGGTGAAGCTGACCAACGCCGACAAAGTGATCTTTCCCACAACCGGAACCACCAAGGCAGACATCTTCGCCTACTACACCAGCATCACCGAGGTGATGGTGCCGCACATTGCTGGCCGCCCGGCCACCCGCAAACGCTGGCCCAACGGCGTGAACGAGCCGTCGTTCTTCGAAAAGCAACTGGCGTCGTCGGCGCCCGACTGGCTGCCCCGTGCCAGTGTGGCGCATCGATCCGGGACGACTACATATCCGATCATCGACAGCGTCGACGGCCTGGCGTGGATCGCCCAGCAGGCCGCACTCGAAGTGCATGTGCCGCAATGGCGGTTCGAAGCAGAGTGGACGCGCAAAGGAGAAGAGCTCAAGCCGGGCCCGGCAACCCGCCTGGTGTTCGACCTCGACCCCGGCGAGGGTGTGACGATGGCTCAGCTCGCCGAGGTGGCCCGCGCGGTTCGCGAGCTGATCGCCGATATCGGCCTGACCACGTTCCCGCTGACCAGTGGCAGCAAAGGCCTGCACCTCTACAGCCCGCTGGACAAGCCGGTAAGTAGCCGGGGTGCGGTGGTATTGGCCAAACGTGTTGCACAGCAACTGGAAAAGTCGATGCCCAAGCTGGTCACCGCGACGATGACCAAGAGCGTCCGGGCGGGGAAGGTGTTCTTGGACTGGAGCCAGAACAACGGGTCGAAGACCACCATCGCGCCGTATTCGCTGCGTGGCCGGGAGTATCCGACCGTCGCCGCGCCGCGCAGCTGGGAAGAACTCGACGACAAGAAGCTTCGGCATCTGCGCTACGACGAAGTCCTGAAACGGGTCGAGCGTGACGGCGACCTGCTGGCGCCGCTGGACGCCGATGTGAAAACCCCGGATCGGTTGACCAAATACCGCAGCATGCGCGACCCCTCGAAAACCCCAGAGCCGGTGCCGAGCGCTAAACCTGCTGTTGGTCAAGGCAATACATTCGTCATTCAAGAGCATCACGCCCGTCGGCTGCACTACGACTTTCGCCTCGAACGCGACGGCGTCCTGGTGTCCTGGGCAGTGCCGAAGAACCTGCCCGTAACCACCGCGGTCAACCACCTTGCGGTCCACACCGAAGACCACCCGCTGGAATACGGGAGCTTCGAAGGCAGCATCCCGAAAGGGGAGTACGGCGCCGGCAAGGTCGTCATCTGGGACTCCGGCACCTACGAGACCGAGAAGTTCAATGTCGCCCCCGAAAAAGGCGAAGTCATCGTCACTTTGCACGGCCAGCGAATCTCGGGGCGCTACGCGCTGATTCAGACCAACGGTGATCAGTGGCTGGCGCACCGGATGAAGGACCAGAAGGTTTTCCAGTTCGATGAGCTGGCCCCGATGCTCGCCACTGAAGGGTCGGTGGCGAATCTGAAAGCATCGCAATGGGCGTTCGAGGGCAAGTGGGACGGTTACCGACTGCTGGTCGATGCCGACCACGGGGAGGTGCGGCTGCGATCGCGCAACGGACGCGACGTCACCACGGAATATCCGCAATTGCATTCACTGGGAGATGATCTCGGTGACCACCATGTCGTCCTCGACGGCGAGGTTGTCGCCCTCGACGATTCCGGTGTGCCGAGATTCACCGAGATGCAGAACAGGGCGCGGGCCACCCGCATCGAGTTCTGGGCATTCGACCTGCTGTATCTGGACGGGCGGTCGTTGCTGCGGGCCCGCTACCGTGACCGGCGGCAACTGCTGGAAACCCTCTCCGGCGCGGGCAGTCTGATCGTTCCCGACGTGTTGCCTGGCGACGGCGACGAGGCGCTGGACTACTCGCGTCAGCACGAGTGGGAAGGCGTGATCGCGAAGAAACGCGACTCCACCTACCAGCCGGGCCGCCGCTCGGCGTCGTGGGTCAAGGACAAATACTGGAAGACCCAGGAAGTCGTCATCGCCGGTTGGCGCGCCGGGGAAGGCGGGCGCACCAGCGGCATCGGCTCGCTGCTGATGGGGATTCCGGCTGCGGGTGGCCTGCAGTTCGCCGGGCGGGTCGGCACCGGGTTCACCGAGCGTGACCTGGCCAACCTCAAGAAGACGCTGAAGCCGTTGCACACCGACGAATCCCCCTTCGACGCAGCGCTTCCCGCCCGTGACACCAAGGGCGTGACCTTTGTGAAGCCGACGCTGGTCGGGGAAGTCCGGTACAGCGAGTGGACCTCGGATGGTCGGCTGCGTCAGCCCAGCTGGCGCGGGCTGCGCCCCGACAAGGAACCAAGTGAGGTGGTGCGGGAATGAAATGGGTTACCTTCAATGACAATAACGGGGAGCGGGCCGGGGTGCTCGCCGGCGATGAGATCCACCCGCTGCAACCGGGCGTGAGCTTGCTCGAACTGATCGGGCATGGTGCGGACAGGCTGCGAGAAGCGGGGGAGGACGCGCTGCGTTCGGCACCCACCGTGCCTCTCGACCAGGTGGCGCTCGCGGCGCCGATCCCGCGGCCGCCGTCGATCCGGGACAGCCTGTGCTTCCTCGACCACATGCGCAACTGCCAGGCGGCCATGGGCGGCGGCCGGGTGCTCAAGGACACCTGGTACCGGATTCCGGCGTTCTACTTCGCCTGCCCGTCGACCGTTCTCGGCCCGTACGATGACGCCCCGATGGCGCCCGGAAGTGCCTGGCAGGACTTCGAATTGGAGATCGCCGCGGTCATCGGAACGGCGGGAAAGGACCTGTCGGTGGCCGACGCCGAACAGGCGATCATCGGCTACATGATCTTCAACGACTGGTCGGCGCGTGACCTGCAACAGCTGGAAGGCCAGTTGGCGATCGGGCAGGCCAAGGGCAAGGACAGCGGAGTCACCCTGGGCCCGTACCTGGTCACGCCCGACGAACTGGAACCCTTTCGCCGCGAGGGCAAGCTGAGCCTGGACGTGACGGCGATGGTCAACGACGACGTGATCGGCAGCGGGTCGACCGCGGCGATGGATTGGAGTTTCGCCGAGGTGATCGCCTACGCCTCCCGCGGGGTGTTGCTGCGCCCCGGCGACGTTTTCGGTTCCGGCACCGTGCCGACCTGCACACTGGTCGAGCACCTTGACCCGACCGCACCCGAATCATTCCGCGGCTGGTTGCACGACGGCGACGTCGTCACGCTCACAGTGCAGGGCCTGGGCGAGACCCGCCAAACCGTGCACAAAACCCCAGCGCCGCAACCACTATCGGCGCGGCCTAACCCCGATGCAGCACCGGCCGCCAAACGGGTCAACCGGGCGAAGGCGAAAATCCCCTACACCCGCGGGCTGCACGAAGTTAGCGACCGGGTGTGGGCATGGATGCTGCCGGACGGCGGATACGGTTGGAGCAACGCCGGATTGGTCGCCGGCGACGGCGCGTCACTACTGGTCGACACCCTGTTCGACCTACCGTTGACCCGCGAAATGCTCACCGCGATGGCACCGGTCACCGACCGCGCGCCGATCACCGATGCGCTGATCACCCATTCCAACGGCGACCACACCCATGGCAACCAACTGCTGGACGCCTCGGTACGGGTGATCGCCGCCAAGGGCACCGCCGAGGAGATCGCCCACGGCATGGCTCCCGAGATGCTGGTGATGACCCAGACCGCCGACCTCGGCCCGGTCGCGACCGGATATCTGCGAGAACGGTTCGGGCCCTTTGACTTCGGCGGCATCACCGTCCGCAACGCCGATCAGACATTTGACGATCGGCTCACCATCGAGGTCGGCGGCCGAGAGGTGCACCTGCTGAATCTGGGTCCCGCGCATACCGCCGCGGACTCGGTGGTGCATGTGCCCGACGCCGGGGTGCTGTTCGCCGGGGATCTGCTGTTCATCGGCTGCACGCCGATCGTGTGGGCCGGCCCGATCGGCAACTGGGTTGCGGCGTGCGACGCGATGATCGCGCTGGACGCCCCGACTGTCGTCCCGGGCCACGGTCCGGTCACCGACGTGGACGGCATCCGCGCGGTGCGCAGCTATCTCGTCCACGTTGCCGAGCAAGCCGAAGCCGCCTACCGCAAGGGCTTGTCGTTCGTCGAGGCGGCCGACGGCATCGACCTCGGCGAGTACGCGAGCTGGCTGGACGCCGAGCGCGTCGTCGTCAACGTGTACCAGCGTTATCGCGAACTCGACCCGGGCACACCGCAATTGCCGGCGATGGGATTGCTGGCGATGCAGGCCGAGTGGTTCGCCAAGCACTCATGAGGACTTGCGGCTAGCGCCGGGTCGCCCGGACGAAGCTGATGGAGGCGGGCGCGCCCGCCTGCGCTTCGGCCGCTAGCGGCGCGAATCCGGCCGTCGCGAACAGGTCGGCGAGCACCGATACGGCGGCCTCCCATCCCTGGGCCCGTAGGTGGGCGGCGACGTCGGTGTGCTCGCCCGGGTATGTCAAGTCGGGGATGTGAAGGTCCAGGCCGTGTGCGCGCCAGCGGTCGGTCATGATCTTGGCCTGCCGCTGCTGTTCGTCGGTCTGACCGCGCACCGAGCCGTAGTCAGCGGCGAATCTGCTACCCGCGGCGCTCAGCGCGGTGACGTGGTCCAGCAGACGAACTTCGGCCTCGGGCGGCAGAAATCCGATGAGGACCCCCTCGGCCAGCCATGCCGTCGGTTGGACGGGATCGAAGCCCGCGTTTTGCAGCGCCGTCGGCCAATCGTCACGAAGATCGATGCCGACCGGGCGATGCTCGGCGGCGGGTACCGCGCCGAGTTCGGACAGTGTCGTGGTCTTGAACTCAATGACCTCGGGCTGATCGATTTCGTAGAGTGTGGTCCCCGCTGGCCATGGCAGCCGGTACGGGCGGGCATCCAGCCCGGAAGCCACGATCACCACCTGACGGACTCCCGCCGCGCTGGCCTGCGCGAAGTAGTCGTCGTAGAACCGGGCTCGGGCCGCGAAGGTGTCGACCATCCGGGGGAACCCGGCGCCGTCGTCGACGTCGGCGAAATCCAGCTCGCCGCTGGCCACCTTGGTGAACAGGTCCAGTCCGACCGCGCGGACCAGCGGCTCGGCGAACGGGTCGTTGATCACGGGGTCGGGGCGTCGGCTGGCCGCTGCCCGAGCGGCCGCCACCATGGTGGCGGTGGCGCCGACGCTGCTGGCTAAATCCCATGTGTCGCGGTCAGTTCTTGTCATGTCCGCCACGGTAGGCCCCGACTCCGACTGTCTCCCTTACGGTTGCTATATGACTGCTGTGGAATTGGCAACAATCGAGGCAACCGCGGAAAACAAGATCGCTTGCGTGACGTTGAACCGGCCCGAGCGTCTGAACGCCATCGACGGTTCGCTGATCAACGCCATGGATGATGTGCTGGATGCGCTGAGCACTGGCGAGTTCGGGGCAGCGATCCTGACCGGCGCTGGACGCGGGTTCTGCGCCGGCGCCGACCTGAGCGGCACCGGGGAAGCCTGGACGCAGAATGCGCCGCACACCCCGGCGTTCAAGATCAATTACGACGCTCAGGTCCGGCTGGCCGATCTGTATACCCGCCTCTACGAACTACCGATACCGGTGATCGCCGCGGTCAACGGCGCCGCGGTCGGCGGCGGGTTGGCGTTCGCGCTGCACTGCGACATCCGGATCGCCTCTGAGCGAGCCCGGTTCGGTTCGGTTTTCATCAAGGCGGGGTTCTCGTCGATGGACATGGGCACCAGTTACCTGCTGCCAAAGATCGTCGGAGCCGGGGTGGCGCGTGAGCTGATGCTGACCGGCCGCATCATCGACGCCGAGGAGGCGTACCGGATCAGCCTGGTGCACGAGGTGGTGGCGCCGGATGAGCTGATGACAGCCGCGCTGAAGATGGCCCGCTCTATTGTCCAGAACAACGCCTACGGAGTCTGGCAGACCAAGATCGGCCTCAACACCGCGCTGGATGCGCCAAGTCTGCGGCACGCCAAGGAGATTGAGAACCGCACCCAGATCCTGAGCGGGTTCACCAACAATCCGCTGGAAGCCGCCAAGGCCCTTATGGAGAAGCGGACTCCGGTGTGGGATCCGCTGTAGCCGTCAGGCTTTGGCGATCACATTCTGGGCGAACATCTCCAGGTTGCGGATTTTGGCGTCGAGCGGCTCGGTGTCGGTTCCCATGATGTAGGGGATCCGGAAGCCGACGATGACGTCGGTGACACCTTTGTCCTCAAGGCGCTTGACCCCGTCGAGGGTGAAGCCGTCGACGGAGATCACGTGGATCTCGAACGGCCCGCTCCTGCCTTCCTCCTCGCGAAGTTGCGTGACCCGCCCGATAAGACGGTCGAGCTCTTCGGGGTCGCCGCCGCCGTGCATCCAGCCGTCGGCGCGTGCCGCGCGCCGCAGTGCGGCGTCGGCATGGCCACCGATCAGAATCGGAATCGGTTGTGTCGGAGCGGGAGTCATTTTCGTCTTGGGTATGTCGTAGAACTCGCCGTGGAATTCGAAGTAGTCGCCGGTGGTCAGCCCGCGGATGATCTCGATGCACTCGTCGATTCGCTTGCCGCGCTTGGCAAACGGGACACCCATCAGCTCGTAGTCCTCGGGCCAGGGGCTGGTGCCGACGCCGAGGCCCACCCGGTTGCCGATCAGCGCCGCCAGCGATCCGGCCTGCTTTGCCACCAGAGCCGGCGGCCGGATCGGAAGTTTGAGGACGAAGAAGTTGAACCGCAGCGTCGAGGTGACCGCGCCCAGGGCGGCAGTCAGCACGAACGTCTCGATGAACGCCTTGCCGTCCAGGAATTCGCGGTTGCCGTCGGGCGTGTACGGATACTTCGAGTCCGACTCGAACGGATAGGCGACGCTGTCGGGAATCGTCATGCTGGCGTACCCGGCCGCCTCGGCGGCCTTTGCCAGCGGGATGTAATACCTGAAGTCGGTCATCGCCTCCGCATAGCTGAACCGCACGCCGTCTCCCGTCCTCGAATAACTAGATTCTGCACGTGGCGGATTAGAGGCGGTTTTCCGGGCCGAGAACTGCCCACACCGTCTTTCCGGACGGCATCGGTGTGCTTCCCCAGGCGCGGCAAACCGACGCGACGATCGTCAGACCGGACACCCGCTCGCCGCCGCGCCAAGGATCCTCATGGCGAGCCGCCGGTATCGAGCTGCCGTCCTGCACCGAAATGGTTACGGCTTCACCGTCGGATTCGAGCACGAGCACGGGCGTGCAGGCGGTGTGTTCCAACACGTTCTCGACGAAGACATTGACAACCACCGTCGCTACCGGAACTAGCTCGACGTGGGACCAGGCCGCCAGCCATTCGGCCACCAGTTCGCGCGCCTTGCGCAGGCTGGCAAGTGAGGACGGCAGCTCCACGTGGGTCCGCCACCGGGCGGGGCCTGCATCGGTGAGACTCCCCAACGCCGCTTCGACGGTGGCGTGCACCGGCACGTAGCGCGTCACACCACTCCATGCGATGGCCTTCCGGCGTTCGGGATGTGCGCAGATCAGAATAATCGGAACGTCGGGCCAGGTGCTGACATGCCAACGCGCGCTGCTGAACACCTTCCACGAGGACGACGCTGGGACACGAAGAGCGTTGACGTCGACAAGGACCGCGCGCGGCTCGTCTAACGCCGCCTGGATGATGCGGTTTCGTAGTTGTAGATACCTGCGGCTGTCCAAGACGCCGTCAGCGGTGAGCAGGGAAGCGGTTCCCACCGGGAAAGCGGAAACCGCCAAATGGCCAGTGGTCCTAGCCATCGCCTTCGGCCCGCGCGGCAGCGACCCTGCCCAAAGCGAGCAGGTTGATTGGAACTAGCATCCCCCTTGGCACCAGGGTCGCTTACCCACGCCGGTGGACAGCGAAACGCAGTGCAGCTCAAGACTGTCGCGCGCCGGCGACTTCGACATCTGCCAGCGCGAACGGCGGCGCACCCACCCCGGCGATCGAATACGTGCCCTGCTGAGTTTCTTCGGTGATGCGGGCCGAGACGCTGCGGTCGCCCACCACTAGAGTCATCGTTCGGACGTGCGCCAGGACATCTGCCGGGAACTGGCCGAAAAGTGTTCCCTGCCAGTGATACTGGCCATCAATCGGGTCGATATGTCCGGCTATTCGGACACGCGCCTCTCGGCAGATGTCGGCCACTGTCATGGTCGCCGGGCCGTCATAAATGTCATCCTGCACGCCGACGGACGACACCAAGTCGAATGCCGATGCCAGTGCGCGCTGGCGGTGTCGACCCAGGTGGACCCGCTCGTTGTACACCTGTTGACTGCTGCGGCGCACCTCGATGCGAGTGTGCCGCTTCATGAGCTGCAGGCACTCGATGACGTCGCGCATCGCCGATCGCAAGTCCGGGCAGGCGACCGTGAAGTAGTTGGGGAAGCCGTGCAATGCGACGCCGAGGTAGGGCTCCATGCCGTCAGTCCAGGCCTGTTGGATGGTTAGGCTTTTGGCGCCCACCAGCGCGTCGGGTGGTAGCTCCGCCCGGACGGAGAACCCGGTGCCGTAGACGATGGCGTCGGCGTTGTGGTGCACACCGTCGACGGTGCGGATGCCCGCCGCTGTCACCTCGACGATCGGCGATGCGACCAGCTCGGCCTGGCGACGCAGGTAATTCCTGCCGCGTCGGGCCGGCCGGATGACCCGGCGTGGCGGAAGCGGGAAAACCTTGACCGCGGCCCCCGATCTGGCCAACCGGCCGATCAACTGCCCGGCTGCGGCATCGGCGCCGATCACGGCGACGCGCTGAGCAGCCGGGTCGAAATCGGCGGGCGGTGACGCCGCATGGAACGAGGTGCCGCGAAACTCCCTGCGACCGAACAGATCCGGAGTCCACGGGACGAATGGCGACGTGCAGCCGACCACTACCCGGCCGCGGCAGGTCGCGCCGTCGCTGTCGGTCAGCGTCCAGGTTTCGGTCTCGTCGTCGAACACCGAGCTGATCACCTCGCGGTCGAAGATCACGAAGTCTTCGACGCCGCCGGCGAGCAGCTCCGTGCCGACGGATCCGGGCCCGGCGATGACGACGCCGTGGCTCTGATCGATCACAAGAACTTAGTGCGCGTCCAGCCACGACGCGCCATCGGGCCCAATAAGCCTACCTCCGTGAGGAAATCGGCCAGCGGAGCAAAGCCCGCCACCTGGACTTCGTGGCGATGCGCGCTGGTGCGTGCGGCCCTGCGCGCCTGACGACCGTCGAGGCCCGCCCTCGCATAGGGGATGGGGTTGGAAAACAGATAGCGGAAGAAAAAGCCGCCCAGGCCGTTGACGTTGCCGACGAACCACCGCTCGGGCCGGCGCATCCGCGGTGCCCGCTTGCGCAGCCCGTCGCGCGCGAACTGGATGTGACGCGCCTCTTCGGTGACGTGAATTCGCATGAGCCGCTGGATGATTGGCTGCAGCTGAGGGTCGTCCATCATCTGGCGCTGCAGCGAGTCGAAGATCTCTTCGCCGATCAGCGCGGCTACCCAGAGCACCGACCCGCGGAAGAAGAACGGCAGGGTATTGATGATGATCCGGTGATAGAGCCGCGGGCGAACGGGTTTGGCGCCGACCCGCTCGATGGCCTTGCCAAACATCACCATGTGCCGGGTCTCGTCGCCCAGTTCGGTCAGCGCGTAATGGGATGCCCGACTGGTGGGATCCGTGTGCATGAGCTTGCGCAACAGCGCCTGGTTCAGGATGTTCTCGAACCAGATACCGGCCGACAGGGTGTTCACCAGTTCCTGACGTGACAATTCGATGCGCTGAGCGCGGGTCATCTCGTCCCACAGCGGCGTGCCATACAGCGACACGGTTCGCGGTGGCAGGTAGAACTTGTCCGGATCCAGCGGCGCATCCCAGTCGATATCGACCACCGGCGCGTATGACTTCTTGACCGATCCCTTGAGCAGACGCTCGGCAAACTCTTCACGACTGGGGCCAACCGGCTTCACCGCGCTAGTCATGGCGCCACTCCTCCTCATTGCTGAAGAAATCAGAACCGATGGTACCGGGTACCGCTGGTTTCGACTAGCCCTTGCGATCCGCGGAGTAGGTTCACCCCATGAGGTCATTTCTCATTCGCGCCGCGTTGACGGGATTCGCACTCTGGGTGGTCACCCTCGTCGTCCATGGGCTCACCTTCGTCGGCGGCGACAACAGGCTGCAGAGGGCCGGCATCATCCTCGTCGTCGCGGTGATCTTCGGTCTGGTCAACGCGTTCATCAAGCCGATCGTGCAGATCCTGTCCATCCCGCTCTACATCCTCACGCTGGGCCTGATCCACATCGTCATCAACGCGCTGATGTTGTGGATCACCGCGTGGATCACCGAGCACACCACCCATTGGGGCCTGGCGATTGACCACTTCTGGTGGACTGCGATCTGGGCCGCAGTCGTCTTGTCGATCGTCAGCTGGGTGCTGTCCCTGGTGGTTCGCGACGTGAGGCGCACTGCTCGGCGCTGACCGGCACACTGGATGCATGCCTGAACTGCCCGAAGTCGAAGCGCTGGCCGACTACCTGCGCCAGCACGCCGTCGACAGGACAATCGGGCGCGTCGACGTTGTCGCGTTCTCGGTGCTCAAGACCTTCGACCCGCCGATCAACGCGCTGCACGGTCTGACCGTGGCCGACGCCGAGCGGTGGGGCAAATACCTCGGCTTGCGGGCCGGCGAACTGATCTTGATCACCCATCTGTCCCGGGCCGGCTGGCTGCGGTGGTCGGACAAGCTGGCCGCCGCACCGCTACGACCGGGCAAGGGCCCGATTGCGTTGCGCGTTCACCTGGGCACGCCCGGCGAGGCGCCGGGCTTCGACCTCACCGAGGCGGGCACCCAGAAGCGGCTGGCGGTCTGGCTCGTCGACGACCCGACGAAAGTGCCGGGCATCGCCGCGCTCGGGCCGGACGCGCTCGGGCTCAGCGTCGACGACTTGGGCGGGCTGCTGGCCGGAAACACCGGCCGGATCAAGTCCGTCATCACCGATCAGAAGGTGATCGCCGGAATCGGCAACGCCTACAGCGACGAGATCCTGCATGTCGCCAAGATCTCGCCGTTCGCCACGGCCGGGAAGATCGCGGACGGACAACTGGCCGCGTTGCACGACGCGATGGTGTCCGTGCTGACCGACGCCGTGACCCGTTCAGTCGGCCAACAGGCCGCGACGCTGAAGGGGGAGAAGCGATCCGGTTTGCGCGTGCATGCGCGCACCGGCTTGCCCTGTCCGGTATGCGGAGACACCGTGCGGGAAGTGTCGTTCGCCGACAAGTCGTTTCAGTACTGCCCGACCTGTCAGACCGGCGGCAAGGTGCTGGCCGACCGGCGAATGTCGCGTCTGCTCAAGTAGCTACGCTGATGGCGACGACCCGCTGCACGCGGCTTCGCCGCGCTGGCGATCGCCGCTATGCTGCGCGGGTGACTCGGCAGAAGATCCTCATCACCGGCGCGAGCTCCGGCCTCGGAGCGGGGATGGCTCGCGCGTTCGCGGCCAAGGGGCGTGACCTGGCGCTGTGCGCCCGCCGCACCGATCGGCTCGACGAACTCAAAGCCGAGCTTTCGCAACAGTATCCGGGCATCACGGTGGCCGTCGCCGCGCTGGACGTCAACGACCACGAACAGGTGCCAAAGGTGTTCGCGGAGTTATCCGACACGCTCGGCGGAATCGACCGGGTGATCGTGAACGCCGGTATCGGCAAGGGCGCGCCACTGGGGTCGGGCAAGCTGTGGGCCAATAAGGCGACCATCGAAACCAATTTGGTGGCGGCCCTGGTCCAGATCGAAACCGCGCTACAGCTGTTCAAGCAGCAGGGGTCGGGGCATCTGGTGCTGATCTCCTCGGTGCTCGGCGCCAAGGGCGTGCCCGGTGTGAGGGCGGCCTACGCGGCCAGCAAGGCCGGTGTGCGCTCGCTGGGTGAATCGCTGCGCGCCGAATACACAGGCGGCCCGATCAAGGTGTCGGTGATCGAGCCCGGCTACATCGAGTCGGAGATGACCGCCAAATCGCAGAGCACAATGTTCATGGTGGACAACGAAACTGGCGTCAAGGCGTTGGTCGCCGCCGTCGAGCGCGAGCCGGGCCGGGCGGCGGTGCCGTGGTGGCCCTGGGCGCCGATGGTCCAACTGATGCGGGTGCTGCCGCTGGCGCTGGCCAAACGCTTCGCCTAGACCTGGCGAACAGACATAAAAGCGCCCGACACGCCGACGAATTTGGTGCTTTTGTGTGTGCTCGCCGAATGTTAGCCGGCGCGGCCGCGTTCGACGCGGTAGCGGCGCACCAGCGCGTCCGTCGAGCTGTCCGACTGTTTGGCCGGCGAGGCGTCCTCGGTGATCACCGGCAACAGCGCCTTGGCCTGCGTCTTGCCCAGCTCGACGCCCCATTGGTCGAACGAGTCGATGCCCCACACCACGCCCTCGGTGAAGACCTGATGCTCGTATAGGGCGATCAACTGGCCCAGCACCGACGGGGTGAGCCTGGTGGCCAGGATGGATGTGGTCGGTCGGTTGCCGGGCATCACCTTGTGCGGCACCACATTGGCGGGCGTGCCCTCGGCGGCGATCTCCTGGGCCGTTTTGCCGAATGCCAGCACCTGGGTCTGCGCGAAGAAGTTGCTCATCAGCAAGTCGTGCATGCTGCCGGTGCCGTCGGCGGTGGGCAGGTCGTCAGTCGGCTGGCTGAAACCGATGAAGTCGGCCGGTACCAGTCGCGTGCCCTGGTGCAGCAATTGGTAGAAGGCGTGCTGGCCGTTGGTTCCTGGCTCGCCCCAATAGATTTCACCGGTGTCGGTGACGACGGGTGTGCCGTCGGCACGGGTCGACTTGCCGTTGGATTCCATCGTCAGCTGTTGCAGATACGCGGCGAACCGTGCCAGGTCGTTGGAGTACGGCAGCACCGCACGTGACTGTGCGCCAAAGAAATTCGAGTACCACAGCCCGATCAAGCCGAGCAGCGCCGGCGCGTTGGATTCGAGCGGTGCGGTCCTGAAATGCTCGTCGACAAGGTGGAACCCGGCCAGGAAGTCCGCGAAGGCCTCGCGGCCGATAGCGGCCATCACCGACAGCCCGATCGCCGAGTCGACCGAATAGCGTCCGCCGACCCAGTCCCAGAATCCGAACATGTTGTCGGTGTCGATGCCAAACTCGTCGACCAGCTTCTTGTTGGTCGAGACGGCAACAAAGTGCTTGGCCACCGCGTCGTCGCCGAGCGCATCGGTCAGCCAGCGCCGCGCCGCGGTGGCGTTGGTCAGCGTCTCCAGCGTCGTGAACGTCTTGGATGCGACGATGAAAAGTGTTGTGGCCGGGTCTAGGTCGGCCAACGTCGCGATCAGGTCGGCGGGATCGACATTGGAGACGAACCGCGCCGAGATGCCGGCGTCGGCATAGTGACGCAGCGCCTGGTAGACCATCACCGGTCCGAGGTCCGAACCCCCGATCCCGATGTTGACGACCGTCCTGATCCGTTTGCCGGTGGCACCGGTCCACTCGCCGCTGCGCAGCCGGTCGGTGAAGTCGCCCATCGCGTCCAGCACCGCGTGCACGTCCTCGACCACGTTTTGCCCGTCGACGATCAGCTTCGCGTCGCTTGGCAGCCGCAGCGCGGTATGCAGCACCGCGCGATTCTCCGAGACGTTGATATGCACGCCCTCGAACATCTCGTCGCGACGCTGCTCGAGGTGCGCGGCGCGAGCCAGGTCGAGCAGCAGCTTCAGGGTCTCGCGGGTGATGCGGTGTTTGCTGTAGTCGATGTAAAGGTCGCCGACGGCGACGGTGAACTCGGTGCCGCGGTCGGGATCGTCGGCGAACAACTGCCGCAGGTCCGTCGTTTTGATCCGCTCGTGATGCTTGTGCAGCGCGTTCCAGGCCGGGGCCGCCGAGATGTCGGGAATCTGTTCAACCGCAGTCATGGTATCGACCCTAGTCAGGTTGACCAGGGCAGCGATGAAGGCGAGGTGAACGAGATGCTAACCGGCTGGATCAATGACCGAGTCGGCCGCGGCCCAGTCTGAGCAGCAGCATGGCCAGGTCCTTGCCGTCCGGACCGAGCTCGCTGTAGCGCTCGATGACCTTCATTTCCCGGCTGTGCACCAAGCGGGTGCCGCCGGAGGCCATCCGGGCTTTGCCGATCGCCTGGGACACCTCGGTACGGCGCTTCACCGCGGCCAAGATCTCGGCATCGAGACGGTCGATCTCGTGGCGCAGGTCGTCGATGTCGATGGGTTTTTCGGTTTCGACTGTCATCGGAGTCTCCGGATTCTCATTGTGTGGAGGGTGTGGGGATTTTGGAGATCGTGGTCTCATCCGGTATCGGGCCTCACACAAGAGACGAGCCCCGGATCCGGAAGCGGACCACGGGGCTCTGGAAGCAGCTAAGCCACGGGCACCGCTGGCCGGTACCCGTAGAAAAATCGCCGCCGCATGTTGAGCACGAATTGAGTGTGCCATTTGAAGGCCTGGTAGCGCAAAGGTGTCGCCGAACGGCGGTAAGTTGGGGCGGAATATGAGTGTGCATGTGACGGAGACCGGAGCAGACCAATTGCTCGACGGACTCAACCCGCAACAGCGTCAGGCGGTGCTGCACGAGGGCTCGCCGCTGCTGATCGTCGCTGGCGCGGGCTCCGGTAAGACGGCCGTGCTGACCCGGCGCATCGCGTACCTTCTGGCCGCCCGCGACGTCGGCCCCGGCCAGGTTCTGGCTATCACGTTCACCAACAAGGCCGCCGCGGAGATGCGGGAACGCGTGGTGTCGCTGGTCGGTCCGCGAGCACGCTCGATGTGGGTGTCGACGTTTCACTCGACCTGCGTGCGTATTCTGCGCAACCAGGCGTCGCTGATCGAGGGCCTCAATTCCAACTTCTCGATCTACGACGCCGACGATTCGCGGCGCCTGCTGCAGATGATCGCCAAGGACATGGGCCTTGACGTCAAGCGGTACTCGCCGCGGCTGTTGGCCAATGGCATCTCCAACCTGAAGAACGAGCTGATCGACCCGCAGCAGGCGGTGGCCAACCTCTCCGACGACGACCACGCCGATGAGTTGGCGCGCACGGTGGCCGCCGTCTACTCCGAATACCAGCACCGGCTGCGGACGGCCAACGCGCTCGACTTCGACGACCTCATCGGCGAGACGGTCGCGGTGCTGCAGGCTTTTCCGCAGATCGCCCAGCATTACCGTCGGCGCTTCCGGCACATTCTGGTCGACGAGTATCAGGACACCAACCATGCGCAATACGTGCTGGTGCGTGAGCTGGTCGGCCGCGATGCCGGCGACGAGCCGGACGGCGTGCCGCAGGCCGAGCTGTGCGTCGTCGGCGACGCCGACCAGTCGATCTATGCGTTCCGCGGCGCGACGATTCGCAATATCGAAGACTTCGAACGCGACTACCCCAACGCCACGACGATCATGCTCGAGCAGAATTACCGCTCCACGCAGAACATCCTGTCCGCGGCCAACTCGGTGATCTCGCGCAATTCCGGACGCCGGGAGAAGCGATTGTGGACCGATGCCGGCGAGGGCGAGCTGATCGTCGGCTACGTCGCCGACAACGAGCACGACGAGGCACGGTTCGTTGCCGAGGAAACCGACGCGCTGGTCGCCGGCGGTGAGCTCACGTACAACGACGTGGCGGTTTTCTACCGCACCAACAACTCGTCGCGGTCGCTGGAAGAGGTGTTCATCCGCGCCGGCATTCCGTACAAAGTCGTTGGGGGCGTTAGGTTTTACGAGCGTAAGGAGATTCGCGACCTCGTTGCATATCTTCGGGTGCTGGACAACCCGGGCGACGCGGTCAGCATGCGGCGCATCCTCAACACGCCGCGCCGCGGCATCGGTGATCGGGCCGTGGCTTGCGTGGCGGTCTACGCCGAGAACACCGGTTCCAGTTTCGCCGACGCGCTCGAGGCCGCCGCCGAAGGCAAGGTGCCGATGCTCAACACCCGGTCGGCCAAGGCGATCGCGGGTTTCGTCGAGATGCTCGACGATCTGCGCGGCCGCCTCGACGCGCCCCTCGGGGAGTTGGTCGAAGCGGTGCTGGAGCGCACCGGGTATCGCGCGGAGTTGGAATCCTCGTCCGACCCGCAAGACCTGGCCCGGCTGGACAACCTCAACGAACTCGTCAGCGTCGCACACGAATTCGCCACCGACCTGGAGAACGCGGCCGCGCTCGACGAGACCGTCGGCACACCCGACGACGAAGACGTGCCGGACACCGGTGTGCTGGCGCAATTCCTGGAACGGGTGTCGCTGGTCGCCGACTCCGACGAAATCCCCGAGCACAGCGCGGGTGTGGTCACGCTGATGACGTTGCACACCGCAAAGGGGCTGGAATTCCCGGTGGTCTTCGTAACCGGTTGGGAAGACGGCATGTTCCCGCACATGCGGGCACTGGGCGATCCCACCGAGCTTTCCGAGGAACGGCGACTGGCCTACGTCGGGATCACCCGCGCGCGTCAGCGCCTGTATGTCAGCCGGGCCAAAGTGCGCTCGTCGTGGGGCCAGCCGATGCTCAACCCGGAGTCGCGGTTTCTGCAGGAGATCCCGCAGGAACTCATCGACTGGCGGCGCACCGACCCAACCCCGTCGTTCAGCGCGCCGGTCAGCGGCGCCGGGCGATTCGGCTCGCCGCGCCCGTCGCCGACTCGGGCGTCGGCCGGCAAGCGCCCGCTGCTGGTGCTCGAACCCGGTGACCGGGTCACCCACGACAAGTACGGGCTGGGCCGGGTGGAAGAGGTTTCCGGCGTCGGCGAATCAGCGATGTCGTTGATCGACTTCGGCAGCTCAGGGCGGGTCAAGCTGATGCACAACCACGCGCCGGTGTCGAAGCTCTAGTCGTCCAGCAGCCATTCCTTGGTGCGCGGCAGCAGGGCCAGCGCCACGCTGGAAAGCGGCAGCAAGGGCAGGGCGTGCACGATCCAGGCGACGCGGGCGCCGGCGATGAACACGCCGCCGTAGGTCAACAGCGCGATCACGGAGCCGGCCACGATCAGGTAGCGGCCCAGGGACCGCCGCAGCAGGAGCAGGATCACGCCCGAGATCGTCGCCAGCGCGAACACCATCGCGAGGAACGCCACCGCGACGCAGAACAGCCGGTCGGATTTCCACCAGCCGGCGATCAGGTCGGTCGCCACCACCGAGGTCGCCCAGCCGCTGATGATGCTGACCGCGGCGGCGGCTACTGCCGTCGCGCTACTGGGTTCACCGGACAACGTGCTCGCGGTGGCCGGGCGCGGGCTGGGCGCGATATAGCTGGAAGGCGGCTGGCGCGGAATGTGGGTGGTGCGGGCGTCGTCCAGTATCTGCGGCATCGGCGCGGTCGGCGCTCGCCGGATGATGCGCGTCTGAGGCGCGGACTGCGGATCGCCGGCGCGCACGGGTCCGCTCGGCGGCTGGGTGGGCGGGCGATCGCCTGGAGTGGGATTGTTCGGGCCGGTCACCGGGTCAACCGGCGAAAGTGCCAACGGACAGGCCACGTTTGGCCAGCCACGGCACTGGGTCCACGCGTTGGGTGCCGCCCAGCAGCACCTCGAAATGCAGGTGGGGACCAGTCGAATTGCCACGATTGCCCATGGTGGCAATCTGGTCGCCCGCCATCACGCGCTGCCCGACTCTGACCATCGTGGTGTTGACGTGGCCGTAGAGCGTGACCGTTCCGTCCGCGTGGCGCAGTTTGACCCACATGCCATAGCCGGCGGTCGGGCCGGCGTCGATGACAACTCCGTCGGATACCGCCCTGATCGGGGTCCCGATTGAGTTCGCGAGGTCGATTCCGGCGTGCAGCACACCCCAGCGATACCCGAAGCCGGAGGTGAATATGCCCTTCGTCGGCATGACGAACAGTGGCTGCTGCAGCCGGGCCTCGCGCTCGGCGCGCTCCTGCGCGAACGCGACGCCTTTGGCCAGCTCTGCGTGGTGCACTGCGACGTTAGCGGCGGGCTGCACGGTGACCATTTGCATACCGCGGGCCGAGGTGCTGATGGGCCCGCCGTTCATGGTCGACGAGTCGGCGGCCAGCACGGTCGCGGCCCTGGAGTGATCAGAAGTGTGAGTGGCGGAGTGCGCAGCGGCGGCGGCAGCGCCGGCCGCCATCGCGCCGATCAGCACGCGGCCTCGCGCCGCGCCGCTCACCTCCTTGCGGTGCTGGCCCCGGCGTCCGGGCAGATCCGGATCGCTTCGACGGCTGCGCAGCTCGTGCCGGTACGGGTCGGCACGCCATTCACCGCTTTCTAGGCTGGGCTGCACCTCGCTGGGGCCGGCCAGCGGCAGGACGGTGAGGTTGTCCGTCTCGTCCAGGTCATCGAGCTCGGGCGCGCGGAGAACCTGCGCTTCCTTTTCGAAGGCGGAGTTCTCGCTAAAGTCCAGGTCATCGAGGCTGCCGAACTCATTGAACGGAATGATGTCGGTGACTTCGTTGCGGTGAAGTTCCAACCAGCGGTCGCGCGATTGCCTGGCGCCTTCGGGCGCAAGCGACCGTGCAGGGCTGGGCTGGGTCAACCTGATTGTCCCTTTGAACGTAACCAAAACGTGATCTGGACCCTGGAACGTTAACCGCCGACCGCGCGACATCGCAAGCCATGCCGGAAATCCCGCCGATGAATGTGATTTGAATCACTTTGGGCGCCGCGGTGAGATCTGCCACATCCACCGATGCCGCCGACAGAACCCCCCGGCCGTGTCGATACAGTTCCCGCAAGCGGGCATCGGAAAACCCCGGCTCGCTTACCAAATAGGCCGACACACAGAAGTGAGCCATGGACCTTTTCGAATACCAAGCGAAAGAGCTGTTCGCCAAGCACAACGTTCCGACGACACCCGGCCGAGTTACCGACACTCCTGAAGGGGCCAAGGCGATCGCCGAGGAGATCGGCCGGCCGGTCATGGTGAAAGCCCAGGTCAAAGCCGGCGGACGCGGCAAGGCTGGCGGCGTGAAGTACGCCGCCACCGCTGAGGACGCCTACACCCACGCGAAGAACATCCTCGGCCTGGACATCAAGGGCCACATCGTCAAGAAGCTGCTGGTCGCCGAGGCCAGCGACATTGCCGAGGAGTACTACATCTCCTTCCTGCTCGACCGGGCCAACCGCACCTACCTGGCCATGTGCTCGGTGGAGGGCGGCGTGGAGATCGAAGAGGTCGCGGCAACCAAGCCCGAGCGGCTGGCCAAGGTGCCGGTTGATGCGGTCAAGGGCGTCGATCTCGCGTTAGCCCGCTCGATCGCCGAGCAGGGTCATCTGCCGGCCGAGGTGCTCGACTCGGCGGCGGTCACCATCTCGAAGCTGTGGGAGGTCTTCGTCGCCGAGGACGCGACGCTGGTCGAGGTCAACCCGCTGGTGCGGACGCCGGACGACCAGATCCTGGCGCTGGACGGCAAGGTCACCCTGGACGCCAACGCCGACTTCCGTCAGCCCGGCCACGCGGAGTTCGAGGACCGCGACGCCACCGACCCGCTCGAACTCAAGGCCAAGGAGCACGACCTCAACTACGTCAAGCTCGACGGTGCGGTCGGGATCATCGGTAACGGCGCCGGTTTGGTGATGTCGACGCTGGATGTGGTGGCCTATGCCGGGGAGAAGCACGGCGGGGTCAAGCCCGCCAACTTCCTCGACATCGGCGGCGGCGCCTCGGCCGAGGTGATGGCGGCCGGGTTGGATGTGATTCTGAACGACACGCAGGTCAAAAGCGTGTTCGTCAACGTGTTCGGTGGCATCACCTCCTGCGACGCCGTCGCCAACGGAATCGTGACCGCGCTCAACATGCTCGGTGACGAAGCCAACAAGCCGCTTGTGGTGCGCCTCGACGGCAACAACGTCGACGAAGGCCGCCGCATCCTGGCCCAAGCCCACCACCCGTTGGTGATCCAAGCCGACACCATGGACGCTGGTGCCGACAAAGCCGCCGAGCTGGCGAACAAGTCCTAAGGAGAGATGACCCATGTCTATATTCCTGAACGCGGATTCCAAGGTCATCGTCCAGGGCATTACCGGTGGTGAGGGCACCAAGCACACCGCGCTCATGCTGAAGGCAGGCACTCAGTTGGTCGGCGGGGTGAACGCCCGCAAGGCGGGAACCACCGTGTCGCACGTGGATGCCGTCGGCAAGGACGTCGAACTTCCGGTGTTCGGCACCGTTGCGGAGGCGATGAAGGAGACGGGGGCCAACGTGTCGGTCGTCTTCGTTCCGCCGAAGTTCGCCAAGGACGCCATCATCGAGGCCATCGACGCCGAGATCCCGCTGCTGGTAGTCATCACCGAGGGAATTCCGGTGCAGGACAGCGCATATGCCTGGGCCTACAACGTCGACAAGGGTAAAAAGACCCGCATCATCGGACCGAACTGTCCCGGTATCATCACACCGGGTGAGGCGTTGGCAGGGATCACGCCCGCCAACATCACCGGTTCGGGACCTGTCGGGCTGGTGTCCAAGTCCGGCACGTTGACCTACCAGATGATGTACGAGCTGCGCGATTTCGGGTTCACCACGTCGATCGGCATCGGCGGCGACCCGGTGATCGGCACCACCCACATCGACGCGATCGAGGCGTTCGAGAAGGATCCCGACACCAAGGTCATCGTGATGATCGGTGAGATCGGCGGTGACGCCGAGGAGCGTGCGGCCGACTACATCAAGGCCAACGTGTCCAAGCCGGTCGTCGGCTATGTCGCGGGATTCACTGCGCCGGAAGGCAAGACGATGGGTCACGCCGGAGCCATCGTGTCCGGATCGTCGGGCACCGCGGCGGCCAAGAAAGAGGCGCTGGAGGCGGCCGGTGTGAAGGTCGGCAAGACTCCTTCGGAAACCGCTGCGCTGGCCCGGCAGATCCTGCAGAGCCTCTAGGCACATGGCCGTCTCCGCGCCGCGACGATGCAGAGCGAAGCGATGAGGAGGAGCGGTGCTGTTGATCCGCACACGCCGGTCGTTGTCGGTGTCGGGCAGGCCGCAGAACGCATCGACGACGCGTATTACCGCGGAATGTCGGCCGTCGAATTGGCGGCGGCCGGTGCGCGTGCGGCGCTCGAGGACTGCGGCGCCGACGCCGCCAAGGTGGCCGCGTCGATCGACACTATCGCCGGCATAAGGCAATTCGAGATCTCCGGGCCGGCCAAGGCGATCCTGGGCAAGTCGAACAACTACCCGCGGTCGGTGGCCAGCCGGATCGGCGCGGAACCGGCCCGCGCGATCCTGGAAGTCGTTGGCGGCCAAGGCCCGCAGCACCTGATCACCGAACTGGCCGGCGAGATCGCCGCCGGTCGGTCGGAGGTCGCGTTGGTATTCGGTTCCGACGCGACGTCGACTAACCGTTACTTCGCCGGGGCCGACAACAAGCCGGACTTCTCCGAGACCGTCGACGGTTCGCTGGAGGACCGCGGTCACGGTCTGGACGGAATCATCAGCCGCTACACGGTGATTCACGGGCTTGTCGATGCGCCCACGCAGTACGGCCTGCTGGAGAATGCCCGGCGGGCCGGAACCGGACTCGGGCCGGCCGATTATCTGCGGCGAATGGGCGAACTGTTCGCTCCGTTCACCAAAGTGGCGGCCGAGAACCCGTTTGCTGCCGCGCCGGTCGAACGCAGCGTCGAGGAACTGATCACCGTCACCGAACGGAACCGAAAGATTTCCGAGCCGTATCCGCGGCTGCTGGTGGCCCGTGACCAAGTGAACCAGGGTGCGGCGGCGCTGCTGATGTCGGTCGAAGCCGCGCGTAATCTTGGTGTACCCGAATATAATTGGGTCTATCTGCACGGACATGCCGATCTCGAAGAGCAGAGCCTGCTGGCGCGGCCCGACCTCGGCCATTCCCCGTCGGCGGTGATGGCGGTACGCGAAGCGCTGGCGGTCGCCGGCATCGGCATCGACGGCATCGCCACTTTCGACCTGTACAGCTGCTTTCCGGTGCCGGTCTTCAACATTCTCGACGGCATGCGAATGGCGCCGGACGACCCGCGCGGGCTGACCCTGACCGGTGGCCTGCCGTTCTTCGGCGGCGCCGGCAACAACTACTCGATGCACGGCGTCGCCGAAACGATAGACAAATGCCGAAGCACGCCAGGGCAATTCGGCCTTGTCGGCGCCAACGGCGGCATCTTGAGCAAGTACTCGGTCGGGGTCTACTCGACCACATCCGCCGAATGGAGACCGGACGGCAGCACGCAGTTGCAGAAGCAGATCGTGCAGGCGCCCACACAGCCGGTGACCGAAAACGCCGACGGCCCAGGCACCGTCGAGACCTACACGGTGCGCCGCGACGGCGGTCGGCCGGCTGGGATCGTCATCGGCCGGCTCGACGCCGACGACAGCCGGTTCCTGGCGACCACCGAGGACGACGATATGATCGAGCTGCTCACCGACGGCGACCCGTTGGGGCGGTCGGTCGTCGTGCACTCGTTCGACTACGGAAACCGCTGCGCGCTCAGCTGATTAGAGGGCGCCCTTGATTGCGGCGACCAGCCCCTCGGCGTCCGCGACCGTCACGGTAAGCGCCGAGTGGTCACGCAGACCGATCACGCGGCGGATTCGCGGCTCGAAGTGGATGCAAACACCTTCGGAGGCGTTGGTGCCGAACGTGAGTCCGTCGTCGGCAGCCGATAGCCGGGCGCCGACCGCGGTCCACCATCGATACGGACCGGTGACGTGCGCGTCCTGCACGCGCGACAGCGGCGCCTCGACATGGAATGGCCCGTAGCGGGCGACCAGACGGCCGTCGTCGGTCACGGTCACACCCTGGGTGCCGGGCCATACCCAAAACGGCAACCACATCGGGGTCAGGCGGCGATCGTAGCGAAAAGGGAAATGCCGGCCCTGGTCGTTCTGATCTGTCACGACGCGGCTCCTGACTCACACCAACGCGGCGAGTTTCCCGGCCAATCGTTCCACATATGCAGTGACCTCGTCCGCGGACTTGTCGGGCAAGCCGAATAGCACCTCGGTGACGCCCAATTCGGCCCAGTGCGCCAACTTCTCGGGCACCGGCTTGAAGTCCAGCGCCACGATCTGAGGTGCGCCGTCCCGACCGGCAGCTGCCCAGGTGTCCTGCAGCAACTTCACCGCGGCGTCGATGTCGAAATCGCGGGGAGTGGTGATCCAGCCGTCTGCGCTGCGCGCGATCCACTTGAAGTTCTTCTCGGTGCCGGCGGCACCCACCAGCACCGGGATGTGCGACTGAATCGGCTTGGGCCACGCCCAGCTGGGCCCGAAGTTCACGAATTCGCCTTCGTAGGACGCTTCCTCATCGGTCCACAACGCCCGCATTGCCTCGATGTATTCGCGAAGCATGGTCCGGCGCCGCCCGGGCGGCACCCCGTGGTCGGCGAGTTCGTCAGTGTTCCAGCCGAACCCGACACCCAGGCTGACTCGCCCACCGGATAGGTGGTCGAGGGTCGCGATAGATTTCGCCAGCGTGATCGGATCATGCTCAACCGGCAGCGCCACCGCGGTGGACAGCCGCACCCGCGAGGTGACCGCGCACGCCGCGCCCAGGCTGACCCAGGGGTCCAGGGTCCGCATGTAGCGGTCGTCCGGCAGCGACTCGTCACCCGTCGTCGGGTGCGCAGCCTCACGTTTGATCGGGATGTGGGTGTGTTCGGGTACATAGAAAGTCTTAAAGCCGTGATTGTCGGCGAGCGTGGCGGCCGCCGCCGGGGTGATACCGCGATCGCTGGTGAACAGCACAAGCCCGTAATCCATGCCCTGAATTAGAACGTGTTCCAATCTTGCGGGCAAGGGCGGGGGTCACGGCGTCGGTCGCGCGAACCGGTCGACGTCACGTTGAGGCCAGCGGCGCCGACTGCCCAAGGTGCGCTAGCGTGGGTGATTGGCACGCGTCCGCCTGGGAGTACCAGCGCCGCACGACAGCGGCGCCGCAAACAGCACTGGAAGGCACAGGAGAAGCCATGACTTACCCGCCCGGCAGTCCCGGATATCCGCCCGCGCAGTCGCCGGGCAGCTACGGGGCCTCCTCCGCACCCTCGTTCACGAAATCCGATGACGGCGAGAGCAATCTGAAGGTCTACTTGACCATCGGAGTGGTGGCCCTCGGCTTAGCGGAGTACCTGCTGAGTTACGGCCCGATGATCACCCGCATTCTTCCGAACGGCGACGAACTCGTCGAAAGTGGCAGCACCTTGCCGATCGACCTGGGCTTGCTGGCGGCGCTACTGGCCGGCGTGAGTTTGGTGCCCAAGGCCAAGAACTTCGCCGCGGTGGTGGCGGCAGTCGCCGTGCTGGGCGGGCTGCTGCTCATCGAGGACACGATCGGCGCCTCCGGCCGGGGCTGGGCGCTGTGGTTCGCGCTGGGCTGCGGGGTGACCCAGGCCATTCTTGCGGTCACCGCCCTGTTGCTCGATGCGGGCGTCATCACCCCACCGGCACCCCGGCCCAAGTATGACCAGTACGGGCACTACGGGCAGTACGGCGGCTACTACGGTCAGCAGTCTCCCTACCAGTCGCCTCAGCAATCCGGATACGGCTCTCAGTACGGTGGCTACCCGTCCGGGCCGTCGACCGGCGGCTTCAGCTCGGTCGGCCCGCAGTCCGGACCTATCCACTCGCAGTCGGGACCGCAGCAGGGCTCGCCGCAGGGCCAGCAACAGGGATCGCCCACCCCGCCGACAGGTTTCCCCAGCTTCAGCCCGCCGCCGTCCTCCGGATCGGGTGGCCAGGGTCAGGGGAACTCCGCGAATCACGCCGGTTCGGACCACGGTGCGCACTCCTATGGCCAGGGGCAGCAGCCGCAGACGCCTTCGTCGCCGTCGGGCCCGTCACAGTCCTGACCGTGTGCACTCGGGCGCGGCGGGTCGCCGACCGGGGGACCTAGTCGGTAACGTCCTCGAACCGTGACGCGGGTGCAGGGTAGTCCAGCGGCGGGCTCCCGTCAGGCCCGCGACCTACTGCGGGTCGCCTTCGGCCCCGCGCTGGTCGCATTGGTTGTCATCGCGGCGGTGACGCTGCTGCAGCTGCTGATCGCCAACAGCGACATGACCGGCGCGCTGGGCGCGATCGCCAGCATGTGGCTCGGCGTGCATGACGTGCCGATTTCGATCGGCGGACGCGAACTGGGCGTGATGCCGCTGCTGCCGGTGCTGCTGATGGTGTGGGGCACCGCTCGCACGACCGCACAGGCCACCCCCGCCAGGGCGTCCTGGTTCGTCATCCGCTGGATCGTGGCGTCGGCACTGGGCGGACCGCTGCTGATCGCCGCGATCTCGCTGGCGGTCATCCACGACGCGGCATCGGTGATCACCGAGCTGCAGACGCCGAGTGCGTCGCGTGCGTTCGCGAGCGTGCTGGTAGTCCATGGAATCGGTGCGTCGATCGGCGTGGGCTCGCGGGTCGGCCGCCGGGTTCTGGGGACGTCGCCGCTGCCGGACTGGCTGGCCGACTCGCTTCGGGCGGCGATGGCCGGTGTGCTGGCGCTGTTGGGGCTGTCCGGCATGGTCACGGCGGCCTCGCTGGTCGTGCATTGGGGGACGATGCAGGACCTGTATGCGATCACCAATTCGATTTTCGGCCAGTTCAGCCTGACCGTGCTGTCGATGCTTTATGTGCCCAACGTCATCGTCGGCACCGCCGCGATTGCGGTGGGATCCAGCGCCCACCTGGGTTTTGCGACGTTCAGTTCGTTCACCGTGTTCGGCGGTGACCTTCCCGCGCTGCCGGTGCTGGCCGCGGCCCCCCATCCGCCGTTGGGGCCGGCGTGGGTGGCGCTGCTGATCGTCGGGGCATCGGCGGGGGTAGCGGTGGGGCAGCAGTGTGCGCGGCGACCGCTGCCGATCCTTCCGGCGATGGCTAAATTGCTGGCGGCGGCATTGGTGGCGGCGCTGACGATGGCGCTGCTCGGTTACGCCGCGGGCGGGCAGTTGGGCAACTTCGGCGACGTCGGGACGGACCAGGGCACCTTCGGGGTGGCGGTGTTTCTGTGGTTCGCCAGCGTGGGTTGGGTCACCGTCGCGATGGCCGGTGGCATCCGATACCGGGCCAGGAAGCCCAGGCCCGCACCGCCTTCGCCGGAGCCGCCCGTCGAGCCGAATGCTTCGGTCGACCCGGTCACCGAATTCGAAGACGACGCGCCCGCAACCGAGCCAGCGGCAGACCAGCCATCGCCCACGCAGTCTGATGGTCCGGCTCTCCCCCGCGAGCGGGAGGTACCCCCACCTCGGTCCGGAGACCGGCCCGCATCGTCGCCCGACGGCGACGGTTAGGCTCGGCCTGTGCAGCAACCGTTCCGCGTGCCTCCCAGCGCACCGGCACGATTGGTGGTCTTGGCGTCGGGTACCGGTTCGCTGTTGGCGTCCTTGCTGGATGCCGCCGTCGCTGACTATCCGGCACGGGTAGTCGCGGTCGGCGTGGACCGCGATTGCCGGGCCGTCGAAATCGCCACCGAGGCGTCGCTGCCGACCTTCACAGTGCGACTGGCCGATCACCCCGACCGCGATGTCTGGGACGCCGCGCTCACCGAGGCTGTCGCGGCGCATGCCCCGGACCTCATCGTCTCTGCCGGCTTCATGAAAATCCTTGGGCCACAGTTTCTTACGCAGTTCTGCGGCCGCACCCTCAACACCCACCCGACGCTGCTGCCGGCGTTTCCCGGCGCGCACGGGGTGGCCGACGCTCTGGCCTACGGCGTGAAGGTCACCGGCTGCACGGTGCATTTGGTCGATGCCGGCACCGACACCGGCCCGATACTGGCCCAACAGCCCATCCCGGTACTCGACGATGACGACGAAGAGACCCTGCACGAGCGCATCAAGGTCACCGAACGGCGGTTGTTGGTGGATGTGGTGGCCGCGGTGGCGACCGGCGGTGTGACCTGGAACGGACGAAAGGCGACTATCGGATGAGCCCAGAAAACGGTGTCGACGGGAGACGGCCGATCCGCCGCGCACTGATCAGCGTGTACGACAAGACCGGGCTGGTCCAGCTCGCGAGTGGGCTGCACGCGGCCGGTGTCGACATCGTCTCGACTGGGTCAACCGCGAAAACCATTGCCGACAAAGGCATTCCGGTAACTCCTGTTGAGCAGGTCACCGGTTTTCCCGAGGTGCTCGACGGCCGGGTCAAGACGTTGCATCCGCACGTGCACGCCGGCCTGCTGGCCGATCTGCGTAAGCCCGAGCACGCCGCAGCACTCGAAAAACTCGGGATCGCGGCGTTCGAGTTGGTGGTGGTCAACCTGTACCCGTTCAGTGAGACGGTGGACTCCGGCGCGAGCGTCGACGAATGCGTCGAGCAGATCGACATCGGCGGACCGTCGATGGTACGCGCGGCCGCCAAGAACCACCCGAGCGTCGCGGTGGTGGTGGACCCGCGCGGCTATGACGGCGTGCTGGCCGCGGTGAAGAACGGCGGATTCACCCTTGCCGAGCGGAA
>Ga0209248_10000082_pt1 | contig 31517 bp, 32 predicted proteins | sample BogFormECP04_OM1_FD_188241 | JGI IMG/M metagenome (GOLD analysis project Ga0209248, IMG submission 188241) | Bog forest soil microbial communities from Calvert Island, British Columbia, Canada - ECP04_OM1 (SPAdes) (version 2) | ecosystem: Environmental > Aquatic > Freshwater > Wetlands > Bog ... | reverse complement strand
TTGGGGTGCTGCCGCCGCTCGCTGTGGGTGCCTTGTCCGGGCAGTAGTTCTGAATTGAGCGGTCAACGAAATGCGTTGCGGTCACTGTCGACCATGAGGCGCGCTGTTGTTTGACTTGCTCGATGGCGTCCATGATCGAGGCGCCTCCTGGTTGCCCAAGGAAAAGGCACACCGCGTGGGCTTGCAGGATCGCTTCTTTGCGGTCCATCGAGATGCCGTCACCGGTGATTGCCTGGATGAATGCGTCGTCGTCGGCATGGGCCGGCGCCGCGAACGTGAGCGCCGCGATTACCCCGAACGCAGCAATGAACGTTCTCCGATGACGTGAACGGATTCGGATGGCAGCGTGCGTCATGTTATGCGCTGACGTCGCGGGGCGGGAGGTCACTCCATTCCTTGCCGTTCCAATATCTCTGCTGGCCTGTGCCCGTTGGGTCGGGATACCAACCGCGTTTTGCGGCGCCGGGAGGCGGGGGGGTACCGGGAGGAAGCGGTGTTTTCGATTTTGGCGGCGGCAAGCAGAGGACGATGATGACGCCGATCACGCCAAATAGCGCTCCCCACAGGAAGCCTTCGCCGACGTCGCGGTTTTTGGTGTGTGCGATCGCGGCTGCAACGGCCGCACTGAACAGCCAAAGGAGAATGGCAGTTTCGAGGTTCAACGCCAAGGCCTTTCTCGCCTAGCAGTGGTGGTCGATCCCAGGAATGCACCCAGGCACCGGTGGAACCGAGTGGCCGAACTCGGCATAGAGCAAGCTGCCCAGCCCGAACGCAAAGCCGGCCACTAGCGCGCCCTCGACGATGAGGCAAACCACCGGCGTCAAGGCCAGCGACGCCCATCTATTCATCTTCATTCCCATGTTCGCCCTTCACCCTGTTTAACCACTGGCGGCCGTCTTCGGGGCCGATCGCCGGGCCGACGCTGTTTCTGCAATTGCACTGCCAGCACTGGAAATCCGACTGACTCAACCGAATGTTTTGTCTCTTGTTGCATCGACTGCACGTAACAGACCTCATCCCAGCCGGGGCGCCCGGCGGGATGAGGACTGCCCACAGGATGCCGAAGATGCCGAGAAGCAGACCGAGAACAAAGCATGTGCCGAAGCCGCGTTGTTTTCGATGCGCGACGGCACCGGCAATGGCGCCACAGATAACCAGGACAACCACCAGAGTCGCTAGATCCACTGGCGCGCTTCGAGGGTGGTGAGCAATTTCACGTCAGCATGTTGCGCGTCGCGTTTGGCTCGTAGCAACGCATCAGGGCGAACTCACAGCGAGACGTCTAGTAATTACCTTTGTACCAACGACGGGTAGGCCGATCAGCTGTTCGCTAGCTGCGGACCCGCGCCGGCCCGTCGAGCAGACTGCACCCACTGGTGAGCGCGGGCCCGTAGGTGACGGCGCCGCACTCGCACCGCCACGTCAAGTGACGCCCGCATGAGCACGCGATGCTGCCGACCAGCATCCGGCCCGGCCGCAGCGGGTGGCCGCGCGGGCAACGCAGTGGTGGCCTGACCATCCATTGCCCGGTCGTTGACTGCACCAGCTCGCCGACCGCTGGCATACATCGACGCTAGACCGTCGAGGATCTGAGGGAAGGATCCGAGCGCACTCGGCGTTGAACATTGTTAGACAAGCTAGCCAAGCACGGCCAGCCCGACAATCGAAGGAGCGCTAACATGCGGATTCGACCGAAGTACATCACAACGCTGTTGGTGGCGGGAGCCGCCGCGACAGCGATCGCCGCCGCACCGACGGCGGTGGCCGCTCCCGCTTCGGCCCAGCCGGCCGGGATCGCCACCGCACCGATGGACGGCCACGGCTGGGGCGGCGGTGGCCACGGCGGCTGGGGCGGCGGTGACCACCGCGGCTGGGGCGGTGACCGCGGCTGGGGCGGCTGGGGCGGTGACCGCGGCTGGGGCGGCTGGCAATGGTGGCCGCCGCGCTGGTGATGGGTTATCCAATCGATGCCGCTGCAACTACGGTCTTAAAGCACCGTGATCGGTACAACAATCGGCCCGCCACCCCGAAGGATGACGGGCCGATTGTCGTCGGCGCCTGGACGATTCGGTGAGCGTCACACGGCGGGCACGATGCCCCGGCAGTCAGGCATCCCCCGGCGAGCAGCTCGCCGAAGCGGCCGGGCTGTCAGTACCGCGCGTCTATCAGATTCGCGACGGGCGACGTGCTACACATAGCGGGTGAGTGATGGCGGGCGTGCCCACATTTTGCCCACACTTGCCCACCAAACTACCTGTTGGAGTGTGAATCACCGTGATGTCTTTTTGCAGGCAGAGCCGTTTTCGACACCCTGAACTGGGGGGCGCAGAAAACCACGACTTCTTCTCCGGATCGGGGTCGTCGTACGTCATCGGCAAGGCCGTCGTCACCGAAGACGAGGACTGGAACTTCTAGGCCCGCAGGTCACTTGTGCGCATTCGGCTACTGCTGCAACCTCCCTGGCTGCGATTCCTCGTGTGGGCCCCGCTCCTCGCGGTGCTGTGGGGCGGGCTCACCAGCTTCCAGTCGCGTGCTGAGGTCGAAAGCACCATCCTGTCGGCGATCGTCTTCGGTGCCGCCGTCGCGGGATATTTCACGGTCACGACGCAGGGCATACACCGGGGAGCGCTGGCGGCGGTATCCGGACTGGACCGAGCAGAACGTAGCCAGGCGATCGATGCGGTCTTGCGCGGCGTCGTGCCTGCTGATCCTGAGGTGCGGGCGTCGGCGACGCGGCTGGGCAGGGTCTTTCTTCGCAACAAGTCCGCCGATCAACTGAAGCGACAAGAACTTTGGACCTGGTTGGTGTTCGGGGTTGTCATCGTGGCCGGCGTCGCGGCCGCCGTGGTGAACCTCGCCGGCGACAGGTTCTATTACCTGGTGATCGCTGTCCTGGCTGCGATCGTGCTGCCGTTCTCGTTGCTCACGCTGAGGCGTATCCAGCGACATGTCGCGTTGCTCGCCGAAGGCCCCGCGTAATCGGCGTCGTCGCGGCGCTCAGCCTTGTCGCTGTTTTTCGTTGCGCATGAACTCGCGGTGCTCCGGACACCATCGACGAAAGCAGCTCGGGCCGACCTGACCCCCGTACTGGTCCGCCCCGTGAACCTTGGCCGCTCGTACTTCGATGAACTGTGGGTGGCCTTTTTTACAGAATGTGCCGGTGGGCTGCCGCCAGCCGATGGGCTCCATGCGGGCTGATGGTATCCGCGTCAGACGCCGACCGGAAAGGTGCGAGCGTCGATGAGGGTGGGTCGGTCGCGGTCGGCGATGCCGGCTGCAACCAACTCGGTGACAACAACCGTGACCGGAATCTGGTAGCGCGCTGCGGTCCACAGCGTGGTGATCGCGTAATGCATTGAGCCGTCACCCATTAGCGTGACAACGGGTCGTCGGGCCGGCGTTGCGCTCTGCGCGATGGCGACCTAATCCTCTGTCCGGTTGGGCGGGAGCGCAATTGGCGTGCGGTGTTTGGCCGCCAACAGCTTTGACCGCGGTGCCACCCAGCTGACCGGTTTGGGACCGGATCAGACAGCACGCGGGCCGATGAGCGCGAAGAAGATGAACGGTATGTGAATTGTGCGAATGGTTCGGCGGGACGCTAGCGCGGCTGACCCGCCTTTCGTGACACTGATGAGGTGGCGATAACACCATCTTCTACGGCGGCTTTTTTCCGTTCCGTGATCCAGTGGCTGCAGGTCGGCTACCCGGAAGGCGTTCCTGGACCCGACCGCGTGCCGTTGCTTGCGCTGCTGCACAGCTCACCGCTGACCGAGGAGGAGATCACCGAAGTGGTCGACGCCATCGACGAGGATGTCGAGGGCGAGGTTGACCGCGACGTGATCGCGGACTTCATCTCGGACATGACGCAATACGACGCCGGCCCGGAGAACATCGCGCGGGTGGCCGCCAGGCTGGCCGCCGCCGGTTGGCCGCTGGCAGGTATCGCCGGCGAGAATCGCAGCGACGCGTCTAACGGCGAAGCCGCGGCGTCACAAGCCTGACGTGTCGATCACGAAGCGGTAGCGCACGTCGCTGGCCAGCACCCGCTCGTAGGCCTCGTTGATGTAATCCGGTTGAATGACCTCGATTTCGGGCGTCACATCGTGCTCGGCGCAGAAGTCCAGCATCTCCTGGGTTTCGGCGATTCCGCCGATGTTCGACCCGGACAGGCTGCGCCGCGCCAGCGCCAGCGGGAAGGCCGGGACTTCCATCGGGTGCTCGGGGATACCCAGCTCGACGAGCGTGCCGTCGACGTCGAGCAGGTTCAGGTAGTCGCCGAGGTTGAGGTTGGCCGAGACGGTGTTGAGGATCAGGTCGAAGCTGCCACGAAGCTTCTTGAAGGTGTCCCGATCCGCGGTGGCGTAGTAGTGGCTGGCGCCCAGGCGCAGTCCGTCCTCCATCTTCTTCAGCGACTGCGACAGCACCGTCACCTCGGCGCCCAGCGCCGCGCCCAGCTTGACGCCCATGTGCCCCAGCCCGCCCAGCCCGATGATCGCCAGCCGCGTGCCTTGGCCCGCCTTCCAGTGTCGCAGCGGCGAGAAAAGCGTGATGCCGGCGCACAACAGCGGCGCCGCTTTGTCCAGCGGCAGTGAGTCGGGGATGCGCACGACGAAGTTCTCGTCGACGACGACTGCCTGGCTGTAGCCGCCCTGCGTTGACGTGCCGTCTTTGTCGATGGAGTTGTAGGTGAAGGTCGCGCCCGGCTTGCAGTACTGCTCGAGCCCGGCGGTACAGCTGCTGCATTTACCGCAGGAGTTGACCATGCAGCCGACGCCGACCTGGTCGCCCACCTTGTATTTGGTCACCTCAGGGCCGACGGCGCTCACCACGCCGGCGATTTCGTGGCCGGGCACCACCGGGTAATTGGGTGTGCCCCATTCGGCTTTCACGGTGTGGATGTCGGAGTGGCAGATCCCGGCGAACTTGATGTCGATGGCCACGTCGTGCGGGCAGGGGTCGCGGCGGGTGATCGTGGTCTTGGTCAGCGGCTTGGTCGCCGAGGTAGCGGCATACGCGGAAACAGTGCTCATGGGCAATCCCTCTTGAGTGCGCTTATTGCAATATCGAATCCTATTGGACACCACGAGATTATCATAGACAAGCTATGTATTTGCCGCGGTGCGGTGGACGTCACAGGCCGCCGGTCGTTAGTTGATCGGAGCGTTCACCCAACGCAGGTCGTCGATGACACCGCGAGCCGCAACGACACCCTCGCCGGTCTGCCATATTTCGTTGTTGACCACGAAGATCCGGTTGTCGCGGTTAGCCGCCAGCCTGCGCCACGGGCCGCTGTCGAAAATGGTCGCCGCGCGATCCTTGGCGGCCGGCGACGAGAACGACGCGTACACCAGATCGCCGTCGGCGGCCGAGAAGTCCGGGTTGCCAGCCAGATCGGCGTCAGTACTGCCCATCTCGATGTAGGGCTTGTCCGTAAACCGTTGTGACGCAGGACGATCGACGCCGACTGTGGTCAACACGCTGGCCGGAAAGTTTTCGGCGCCAAATACCCGGATGGTGTTCTCGGTGAACTGCACGATCGACGCCTGGTAGTGCGGGGCGTCGTGTGCGGCGCCGTCGTCGTGAGCCTTCTTGGCGAAGTCGTCGATCACCCCGTCCGCGGCGTCGGCCCTGCCGGTGGCCGCGCCCACCCCGCGCAGGTTGTCCTCCCAGGCCGCACCCGGGGCGGCGGTGAACACCGTCGGCGCGATCGCGGCCAGCGCCGAATACAACTTCGGCGTCAGCGCTTGCGAGCCAAGGATCAAATCCGGCCTGGCCGCCCCGATCGCCGCCAGGTCGGGACTGCTGCGGGCGCCCACGCCCGGCAGCCGATGCACGACGGTGCCCAGGTAGGACGGCTGGCTCGAAGCGCCGTCCGGCAGGGCGGCGGCCACGATCCGCGACTGCAGGCCCAGCGCGCACAGGGCGTCGAGTTGGTCGCCGGAGAGCACGACGATGCGCTGCGGATCGGAGCGCACCTGGGCCGTATCGGGCTGCACGCCCGCCGCGTTGTGCGCGGTGCGGGTCGGCGGCCCGGGATCCGGCTCAGCCGGTTGCGGCGCGCACGACTCGTCCGGTCGCCGCTGGTTGCCCAAAACGCCGGCCCCGGCGATTTGGGTGGTGCTGGTGATCACCGACGACGCCGACGAGCCGCCGCCGGGCGACTCCGTCGTGCACGCGGTGCATAGTGCGGCCGAAATCGCTGTCGCAGCGGCAGCAAACATGACAGGTCGCACACCCCTGAACAGCACGGGTCCGACGGTAACATCCGATTCGCTGTCGTCGGCGGCGTGCGCTCGACGACGACGAGCGCCCCTTCAAACCGAGTACGACAGTTTGTAGGACCAGTCGCTCACCGGACACGGTCGAACGCTAGACTCAAGAGCCACTGATCCCAGTTGCCCTGCCCGACGTTTGGAGGAGCTCTTGACCACCGAAGCGCCCCCGCTGGGAGAACTCGAGGCGAGTCGTCCGTACCCGCCCCGAACAGGCCCTAAAGGCAACCTCGTCTACCGGCTGATCACGACCACCGATCACAAGATGATCGGGATCATGTACGTGGTCACCTGCTTCATTTTCTTCTTCATCGGTGGCCTGCTGGCGCTGCTGATGCGTACCGAGCTGGCCGCGCCGGGTCTGCAGTTCTTGTCGAACGAGCAGTTCAACCAGCTGTTCACCATGCACGGCACGATCATGCTGCTGTTCTATGCGACTCCGATCGTGTTCGGCTTCGCCAACCTGGTGCTGCCGCTGCAGATCGGCGCGCCCGACGTGGCGTTCCCGCGGCTGAACGCCTTCTCATTCTGGTTGTTCTTGTTCGGGGCCCTGATCAGCATGGCCGGTTTCATCAGCCCGGGTGGCGCCGCCGACTTCGGCTGGACCGCCTACACGCCGTTGACCGACGCCATCCACTCGCCCGGTCCGGGGGCCGACTTTTGGATCATGGGACTGATCGTCGCCGGTCTGGGCACCATTCTCGGCGGGGTCAACATGATCACCACCGTGGTCTGCATGCGCGCCCCGGGGATGACGATGTTCCGGATGCCGATCTTCACCTGGAACATCCTGGTGACGTCGATTCTGGTGCTGCTGGCGTTCCCGCTGCTGACCGCGGCATTGTTCGGGCTGGCCGCCGACCGGCACCTGGGCGCCCACGTCTACGACCCGGCCAACGGCGGAGTTCTGTTGTGGCAGCACTTGTTCTGGTTCTTCGGGCACCCCGAGGTCTACATCGTCGCGTTGCCGTTCTTCGGCATCGTGACCGAGATCTTCCCGGTGTTCTCCCGTAAGCCGATATTCGGTTACACCACGCTGGTCTACGCGACGTTGTCGATTGCCGCGTTGTCGGTCGCGGTGTGGGCGCACCACATGTTCGCCACCGGCGCGGTGCTGCTGCCGTTCTTCTCGTTCATGACCTATCTGATCGCGGTACCGACCGGCATCAAGTTCTTCAACTGGATCGGCACCATGTGGAAGGGCCAACTGACATTTGAGACGCCGATGCTGTTTTCGGTCGGCTTCTTGCTCACGTTCCTGTTGGGTGGTCTGACCGGGGTGCTGCTGGCCAGCCCTCCGCTGGACTTCCATGTCACCGACAGCTATTTCGTCGTCGCGCACTTCCACTACGTGCTGTTCGGGACCATCGTGTTCGCCACGTTCGCGGGCACGTATTTCTGGTTCCCGAAGATGACCGGCCGGCTGCTCGACGAGCGGCTGGGCAAGCTGCATTTCTGGTTGACGTTCATCGGTTTTCACACCACGTTCTTGATTCAGCACTGGTTGGGCGATCTCGGTATGCCGCGCCGCTACGCCGATTACCTGCCCACCGATGGATTCCAGCCCTACAACGTCGTGTCCACGATCGGGGCGTTCATCCTTGGCGTGTCGATGCTTCCGTTCGTCTGGAACGTCTTCAAGAGCTGGCGCTACGGCGAAGTGGTCACCGTCGACGACCCGTGGGGCTACGGCAATTCGCTGGAGTGGGCCACCAGTTGCCCGCCGCCGCGGCACAACTTCACCGAGCTGCCCCGGATCCGTTCCGAGCGCCCGGCTTTCGAGTTGCACTACCCGCACATGGTGGAACGACTTCGCGCCGAAGCGCATGTGGGGCGGGCGCACGGTCCCTCCGACAAAGACGTCGCCCGGCAGGACGACGTCCAGGTTCGCAGCTGATGGGTCGTCTCATCGGCAATCTGGGGTGACCAGACCCCGCATGGTGTCGGCGCTGATCACCGTCACCGGCGTCGATAAGCCAGGCGTGACGTCGGCGCTCTTCGAGGTCCTCGCGGGCCACAAGGTCGAACTGCTCAACGTCGAACAAGTGGTGATCCGCGGGCGACTCACCTTGGGTGTCCTGGTGTCGGCTCCGCGGGAAGTGGCCGAGGGCAAGGAGCTGCGGGCGGAAGTCGAGGCGGCCATCCACGGCGTCGGTCTCGACGTCAGCATCGACCGCAGCGACGACCTGCCGATCATCCGGGAACCGTCGACGCACACCATCATGGTGCTGGGCCGGCCGATCACCGCCGAAGCGTTCGGCGCGGTCGCCCGGGCGGTGGCCGCACTGGGGGTCAACATCGACCTCATCCGCGGCGTCTCCGACTATCCGGTCACGGGCCTGGAGCTGCGGGTCTCGGTGCCGCCGGGAGTCGGCGGCCAGCTTCAGGCCGCGCTGACGCGGGTGGCCGCCGACGCGGGTGTGGACGTGGCATTGGAGGACTACAGCCTGTCCCGGCGGGCCAAACGACTGATCGTGTTTGACGTCGACTCGACGCTGATCCAGGGTGAAGTCATCGAAATGCTGGCCGCCCGGGTCGGCGCCCAGGACGCCGTCGCCGCCATCACCGAGGCCGCGATGCGCGGCGAGTTGGACTTCGCGGAGTCGCTGCACCGGCGGGTCGCCACCCTGGCCGGTCTGCCCGCCGAAGTGCTCGACGAGGTCGGCGAACAGTTGGAGCTGACTCCGGGTGCGCGAACCACAATCCGAACACTTCGGCGGCTGGGGTATCACGTGGGCGTCGTCTCCGGCGGCTTCCGGCAGGTAATCGACCCGCTGGCGCACGAGCTGATGCTGGACTTCGTCGCCGCCAACCAGTTGGAAATCGTCGACGGCAAAATCACCGGCCGGGTCCTCGGCGCGGTCATCGACCGCGCCGGAAAGGCCAAGGCGCTGAGGGACTTCGCGCATCAGGCCGGCGTGCCGATGGAGCAGACGGTCGCGGTCGGTGACGGCGCCAACGACATCGACATGTTGGCCGCCGCGGGATTGGGCATCGCATTCAACGCCAAACCGGCGCTGCGGGAGGTCGCCGACGCGTCGCTGAGCCATCCGTATTTGGACACTGTGCTGTTTTTGCTCGGTGTCACGCGCGGCGAGATCGAGGCCGCCGACGCGGTCGACGGCGTGGTGCGACGCGTCGAGATCCCACCCGAGTAGCCGCGCGACCCGACAGCCGTCGCAGCGTCGCGGTACGGCACGATGGTCGGGTGCCCGAAACTGGAGTCGACGCAGCCGACCCGGATCTGCTGATCGACTTCACCGACGTTTCGTTGCGCCGTGACGGCCACATGCTTGTTGGGCCGGTGAGCTGGTCGGTCGAACTCGACGAACGCTGGGTGATCATCGGTGCCAACGGCGCCGGCAAGACGTCATTGCTGCGCATCGCCGCAGCCGCCGAGCATCCGTCGTCGGGCGTCGCCTTTGTGCTCGGTGAGCGCCTCGGCCGCGTCGACATGTCCGAGCTGCGCTCCCGGGTGGGCTTGAGTTCTTCGGCGCTGGCGCAACGGATTCCCGACCACGAGGTGGTCCGCGACCTGGTCGTCTCGGCCGGCTACGCGGTGCTCGGGCGGTGGCGGGAACGCTACGAGGACGTCGACTACCACCAGGCCATCGACGTGCTGGAAAGCCTGGGCGCCGAGCATCTGGCCGACCGCGTATACGGGACCCTGTCGGAGGGTGAGCGTAAGCGGATCATGATCGCGCGCGCGTTGATGACCGACCCCGAGCTGTTGCTGCTCGACGAACCGGCCGCCGGTCTGGACCTGGGCGGTCGCGAAGAGTTGGTGGCGCGGCTGACCGACCTGGCCGCCGACCCCGACGCTCCGGCGCTGGTCCTGGTCACCCACCACGTCGAGGAGATTCCGCCCGGTTTCAGCCACTGCATGCTGATGTCGGAGGGACAGGTCGTCGCGGCGGGTTTGCTGACCGACGTGCTGACCAGCGAGAATCTATCGGCGGCGTTCGGCCAGGCGATCACCGTCGACTTGATCGACGGGCGCTACTTCGCCCGGCGCACCCGCACCCGCGCGGCCCACCGGAGACAGTTATGACTTCACCGCAAGACCCGCCGCCACTGACGCCGCGGCCCGCCGCGACGGTGATGCTGATCCGCGACAACCCAGGTGGCATCTCCGTCTTCTTGATGCGCCGCCACTCGGCGATGGAGTTCGCCGCCGGGGTGATGGTGTTCCCGGGTGGCGGCGTCGACGGCCGCGACCGCAACGCCCAGATCGCCTGGGCCGGGCCGCCGCCGTCGTGGTGGGCGGAGCGGTTCGGCACCGAAACCGAGCTGGCCGAGGCGCTGGTGTGCGCCGCGGCACGCGAGACCTTCGAGGAATGCGGCGTGCTGTTCGCCGGGCCGGCCAGCGAACCGGGCGGCATCGTCGGCGACGCATCGGTGTACCGCGAGTCCCGGCTGGCGCTGGCCGACCGAACGCTGTCGTTCGCCGACTTTCTGCGTCGGGAGAACCTGGTGTTGCGGGCTGATCTGCTGCGGCCGTGGGCGAACTGGGTGACCCCGGAAGCCGAGCGCACCCGTCGCTACGACACGTTTTTCTTTGTCGGAGCGTTGCCGGAGGGCCAGCGCGCCGACGGGGAAAACACCGAATCCGACCGTGCCGGCTGGACCACGCCGCAGGCTGCCATCGAGGACTTCGCGGCCGGCGGCTGCTTCCTGTTGCCGCCGACCTGGACCCAGCTGGACTCGCTGGCCGGACGCACGGTCGCCGACGTGCTGGCCGTCGAGCGCCAGATCGTCACCGTGCAACCGAACCTGGAGATCGACGGCGACAACTGGGTGTTCGAATTCTTCAACTCCGACCGCTACCACCAGGCACGCAAAGCCGGCGGACACCGATGGCGGATATGAGCGAGTTCGTCAGCATCCACGTCACCGCGGAGCGCCCGGGCGTTGGCACGCTCGTCGTCTCGCGGCCGCCCACCAACGCCATGACGCGCCAGGTCTACCGGGAGATCGGGCAGGCCGCCACCGAGGTCGCAGGCCGCGACGATATCGCCGCGGTGATCATCTTCGGCGGCCACGAGATCTTCTCCGCCGGCGATGACATGCCCCAACTGCGCACCCTGATCGCGCCGGAAGCCCAGAGCTGGGCACGCGTGCGCCGCGACGCCGTCGACGCCGTCGCGGCGATCCCGAAGCCGACCGTGGCCGCAATCACCGGTTACGCGCTGGGCTCCGGCCTCGGCCTGGCGCTGGCCGCCGATTGGCGGGTGAGCGGCGACAATGTGCGGTTCGGTGCAACGGAGATCCTGGCCGGTCTGGTGCCCGACGGCGGCGGCATGGCGCGGCTGACCCGCACGGTCGGTGTCAGCAGGGCCAAGGAGCTGGTGTACAGCGGGCGGTTCTTCGACGCCGAGGAGGCACTGGCGTTAGGCCTGATCGACGACATGGTCGCCCCAGACGGCGTGTACGACGCCGCGGTGGCCTGGGCCGGACGTTTCGTCGACGGACCCCAGTCCGCGCTGGCCGCGGCCAAGGCCGGGATCGACGAGGTGTTCGAACTTGGTCCCGCCGAGCGGATAGCCGCAGATCACCGGCGCTTTGTGAACGTCTTCGGCGCTGCCACTAAGCTGGCCCTTCGTGACGAGGAGTTCGAAGCCCGCCGGTGACCCGGCGCCGCAACCGCATGCCACCGCCGAGCAGGTCGAGGCCGCCCGCCACGACAGCAAGCTGGCCCAGGTGCTCTATCACGACTGGGAGGCGGAGAACTACGACGAGAAGTGGTCGATCTCCTACGACCAGCGCTGCATCGACTACGCGCGGGACTGCTTCGACGCCGCCGTCCCCGACGACGAGATCTACCGGCTGCCATACGATCGTGCCCTCGAATTAGGTTGCGGCACAGGATTTTTCCTGCTGAACCTGATCCAGTCCGGGGTGGCGCGGCGTGGTTCGGTCACCGACCTGTCCCCGGGCATGGTCAAAGTCGCCACCCGCAACGGGCAGTCTCTGGGCCTGGACATCGACGGCCGGGTCGCCGACGCCGAGGGCATCCCGTACGACGACAACACGTTCGACCTGGTGGTCGGACACGCTGTGCTGCACCACATTCCCGATGTCGAGAAATCGCTGCGTGAGGTGCTGCGAGTGCTGCGGCCGGGTGGGCGCTTCGTCTTCGCGGGCGAGCCGACCAGCGTCGGCGACGGCTACGCCCGGGCATTGTCGACGTTGACCTGGCGGATCGCCACCAACGTCACCAAGTTGCCCGGCCTGGGCAGCTGGCGGCGTCCACAGGCCGAGCTGGACGAATCCTCACGCGCGGCGGCGCTGGAGGCCCTCGTCGACCTGCACACGTTCGCCCCGAGCGATCTGGAGAAGATGGCCGGCAACGCGGGTGCGGTCGACGTCGAGACGTCGACCGTCGAGTTCACTGCTGCGATGTTGGGCTGGCCGCTGCGCACATTCGAGTACGCGGTGCCGGCGGAACGGCTGGGCTGGGGCTGGGCCAAGTTCGCGTTCACCAGCTGGAAGGCGTTGAGCTGGGTTGACGAGAACCTGTCCCGCCGCGTGGTGCCGAAGGGCTGGTTCTACAACGTGATGATCACTGGGATCAAGCCGTCCTGAACTTCAGGCTCGACGACGTTGCCTACCTGACGTCCGACACGGGCTGCGCGGCGCTGAGCGTCGTCGGCACGCTGCCGCTGACCGACCGCGTCTCCGAGATCGCCGCGCTACGAAAGCAATTCGGTGATCGGACCCCGGCGCTGGTCGAAACCGTGTTGCTGCGGCGGCGCGCGGTCGACAAACTGCCAGATGGCGGCGACTGGCTGTTCACCGACGAAGCGCTGCAGCAAGCGACCGCTGCGCCCGTGGCGTCGCATCGAGCGCAGCGATTGGCCGGCCGCGTCGTGCACGATGTCACCTGCTCGATCGGCGCCGAGGTCGCGGTGCTGCGGGGATTGGCGACCCGGGTGGTCGGCAGTGATATCGACCCGGTGCGACTGGCGATGGCGCGGCACAACCTCGGTGCGGCCGCCGACCTGTGCCGCGCCGACGCGCTGCATCCGGTGACCCGCGATGCGGTCGTGCTGGCCGACCCGGCGCGGCGCGACAGCGGACGGCGACGCTTCAATCCGCGCGACTACCAGCCCGCGCTCGACCAGCTCTTCGATGTCTACCGTGGCCGCGAGCTGGTCGTAAAGTGTGCTCCCGGAATTGATTTCGACGTGGTGAAGCGCCTCGGCTTCGACGGCGAGATCGAGGTCACTTCCTATCAGGGGTCGGTGCGGGAAGCCTGCGTGTGGTCAACGGGTTTGGCCGAGCGAGGTGTGCGCCGTCGCGCCAGCATCCTGGATCGCGGCGAGCAGATCAACGACGCCGAGCCGGACGACTGCCCGGTGCGATCTATTGGCCGCTGGATCGTCGATCCCGACGGCGCCGTGGTGCGGGCAGGTCTGGTGCGCCACTACGCGGCGCGGCACGGGCTCTGGCAGCTCGACCCGCACATCGCTTACCTGTCCGGGGACCAATTGCCCCCGGGGATACGAGGGTTCGAGGTTGTCCAGCAGTTGCCGTTCGATGAGCGCCGCCTGCGGCAGGCGCTATCAGCGCTGGAGTGCGGCGCGTTGGAGATCCTGGTGCGCGGTATGGACGTCGACCCCACGCAGCTACGACGACGGTTGGCATTGCGCGGCAGCCAGTCGCTGACCGTGGTGATCACCCGGATCGGGTCGGGCGCAGCCGCGCGGGGGACAGCCTTCGTGTGCCGGCCGTCGCGATAGAAGCGCGCAAAACCGCTTGCCACTATCCGTGCAGCTATGACGTTTGCCGCCCGTCGCAAAAGGGGCCGGGTAGGCTGTCGGGACGGCATTTCAGCCGTTCCCAGTCTGCGAGGACAAGTCGACCGATGCGCAACTTGATCGCGGCCGCTCTGGTCGCGGCCGGAGGCCTGCTGGCCTGGTCCGGCACACCGGTCGCGGCCGCTGACTCGCCTTGCGCAACGCTGGGCGGCGATGTCGAAGGTGAGCAGACCTGCCACGTGCATGCCTCCACCTCCAGCTATACCCTGGACATGAGGTTTCCGCTCGACTATGCGGACGAGCAGGCGCTGATCGACTACATCAGCCAGAACCGGGACGGATTCGTCAGCGTCGCGCAGACGTCGTCGCAGACGTCGGGAACACGCGATGTGCCGTTCCAGATGGAAGTGACCTTCCAGGAGTACCACTCCGGCCAGCCACCGGGCGGCACCCAAAGCGTCGTGATCAAGGTCTTCGAGGAGCTCGGTGGTCCTCGCCCGTCCACTTCCTACAAGGGTTTCAACTACGACCTCGGATCACACCAGCCGATCACCTTCGACACGCTTTTTGCGCCGAACAGCAAACCACTGGACTCTATCTTTCCGATCGTGCAGCGCGAGGTGGGACGTCAGACCGGTTTCGGCGCGGCGATCCTGCCCGGGTCCGGCCTCGACTCGTCGCACTACCAGAACTTCGGCATCACTGACGACGAGCTGATTTTCTACTTTGCGCCGGGAGAGCTGCTGCCGCCGACGATCGCCGGTGCCACTGAAGTCCATGTGGCGCGCAACGCCATCCCGCCGCTGACCGTCAAGGGCTAGACCGGACCCGCCTGCAGTGCCATCGCCGCTGCGCCCAAGGACACTGCCAGCTGGGCGACGCAGCCGCGGAGCGGCACGACCCACGCGACCCGCTGGCGGACGAGTCGGATTACGGTGACCAGCACGTCGAGAAACAAGAAAGCCCACCGGCCCATAAGGCCAGATACATGGCCCGATCCAGCCACGCCGGGTCGCCGCACTTCTGATACCCGCAGGAGTCGGTGGTCATCACCATGAGTCCGAGCCCGACGAAGGTCGCCGTGAAGAACACGACGTGGGCAATCAGCAAAGCGATCGTCCCAAGGACATCGGTGAGCTGGCGGCCACTGCTACGGCTAACGTTCTGCATCGCCGGTCAACTCGGCGCGAAGCTGTACACCTGACCGTCGCTGGTGGCGGTCACCACCCGGCGGTCGTGGCCGATCGAGACACCTACCGGATACCCGGTCGCCTCAGGTAACGGGTAGTTGCTCAGGGTGCGCCCAGTGCCCGGATCGAAGACCAGCAGCGACATCCCCCGCGCTCCCTCGCCGGGTCCGCCGGTCACCACGACGTAGCCGACGCCCTGGCCGGCCAGACTCGACGTCGATAGCGGGCTGACGTCGTTGCGACGCCACACCTGCTGGGCGTGGTCACCGGCGTCCTTGAATGCGACCAGCCGGGTATCCGGGCCACCGCCCGACACAATCAACCCGCTCGGCGTCACCGACGGCGGCGTCTGCGCCAGGAACTTCAGCGGCACCGACCATTTCGGCTTGCCGTCGGCGGCGTGCAGCGCCCACAGCCGCTCGTCGCGGCCGTTGACGTAGATCGTGGCGCCGTCGTCGGACAGCACCGGGCTGGCCAGCACGCCGGCGCCGACGGCATCGCTGGTCCATTCACGGGTGAGCAGCGGGTTTTGCCCCGGGTGATACTTCAACGCGGTCAGCACCGCGGCAGGTGCACCCGGCTGCCACAGGCCCACCACCACCATTCCGCTCGCCGCTGCGAACGCCGGCGCCGCGGCGACCGGGCAGCCGGCTAGGGCCGGGCCGCAATCGGCGAGCCCACGGGTGAAGTCGGCCGGATCGACGCCGTCCACCAGGTCCATGGAGTTGCCGACCACTATGCCGCGGTGTGCGTCGAAAACCTGCACCTGCCCGAGGTGGGTGACCACGAGCAGTTGACTGTGCCCGAGAAACCTTGGGGTGGAAGGCATTCCGATTACCGGTCGGCGCCAGCGGATCCACTGAGTGGGCGGAAAGGACACTATCGCCCCGGGCTGGCCGACGTAGAGGTTGTCGAAGCCGTCGAACAACGGGCCGGAAATGCCGCCACCTTGGAAGAGCCGGGTGCACCAGCGCTGCCTGCCGTTCGCGTCGTTCTCCCACTCCATCAGCGAACAGCCGCCCGGTGTCTGCGCGTTGAGCGCCATCCAGTTGCGCGAGCTCAGCGCCGGTGCCGCCGCCAGCGAGCCCTTGACCGAGCGGGTCCAGCGCAGAGTCAGGCCGGTAGCCCCGGACCTCGACGTGTAGCTGCTGTTGGACGCGTCGCCGTATTGCGCGGGCCAGCCCTCCGCGGGACCGGTGTCGACCCAGGAGTCGGTGTTCCCGCAGCCGGCCAGCGTGGCCGCCAGAATGACCGCCGACACGGTGCATGTCCAACGCCGCAATGCATGTCGGGGGAGTGGCGACACGGTGTGGGTTCCAAATCCTTCCCGAAATCCGGCGCATGAGCTGCGATCGAGTACAGCCGAGGGTAACCCGTGCCACCTCGCGGACGTGTTATTGCCCGCCTCCTCAGCTTGCCGTTCCGTGTCGGCGCTAGGCTTTCCGGCCATGACGACAATGTGGGGGGCACCTCTGCATCGCCGCTGGCGGGGATCGATGCTGCGTGACCCACGCCAGGCCAAGTTCCTCACGCTGGCATCGCTGAAATGGGTGCTGGCAAACCGCGCGTACACCCCGTGGTACCTGGTCCGCTACTGGCGGCTGCTGAAGTTCAAGCTGGCCAACCCGCACATCATCACCCGCGGCATGGTCTTCCTGGGCAAAGGCGTCGAGATCCACTCCACCCCGGAACTGGCGCAGCTGGAGATCGGCCGGTGGGTGCACATCGGGGACAAGAACACCATCCGCGCACACGAGGGCTCCCTGCGCTTCGGCGACAAGGTGGTGCTGGGCCGCGACAACGTCATCAACTGCTACCTGGACATCGAGCTCGGCGATTCGGTGCTGATGGCCGACTGGTGCTACGTCTGCGACTTCGACCACCGAATGGATGACATCAATCTGCCCATCAAGGACCAGGGCATTATCAAAGGCCCGGTCCGGATCGGGCCCGACACCTGGGTCGGCGTGAAGGTATCGGTGCTGCGTGGCACCACCATCGGACGAGGCTGCGTGCTGGGATCCCACGCGGTGGTCCGCGGCGATATCCCGGACTATTCGATCGCGGTGGGCGCGCCGGCCAAGGTAGTCAAGAACCGGCAGCACGCCTGGGAGACGTCGGCTGCCCAACGCGCCGAACTGGCGGCGGCGCTGGCCGATATCGAACGGAAAAAAGCAGCCCGCTAAGGCTTTTCAGTTGATCCCTTGGTAGCGGCGCAGCGCTTCAGTGCGTTCAACGCTGTGATCGACGATCGGTTCGGGATACCCGGGCAGCTGGTCGTTTTTGGTCAGGCCGACGTCGTCGACCTCGGCAAGTTCGGGTACCCAGCGGCGGATGTAATCGCCTGCGGGATCGAACTTCTCGGCTTGCCTGGCCGGGTTGAAGACTCGGAAATACGGCGCCGCGTCGGTGCCGCATCCGGCACACCACTGCCAGCCATGCTGATTGTTGGCCATGTCGCCGTCGACCAACTGATCGAGAAACCAACTGGCGCCCCACTGCCACGGCAGGTGCAGATCCTTGACTAGAAACGACGCGACGATCATCCGCACCCGGTTGTGCATGAAACCGGTCTCGCGTAGTTGACGCATACCGGCGTCGACGATCGGGAATCCGGTCTCGCCGGCTTTCCATGCCTCGAAGCGCCGCTTCGCGTCTGCTCCGGTGTCGGTTTGGATGGCGTCGAAGTCGCGGTTCCAATTCCACCAGGCGCTTTCCGGCCAGTGATGCAGAACCGAGGCGTAAAAGTCGCGAAATGCCAACTGCCGCAAATATGCTCGCGCTCCGGCGCGACGCTGGTCCAAGTCGGCCACCATCGTCCGCGGGTGGATAGTGCCGAACTTCAGGTGCGCCGACATGCGGCTGGTGGACTCTCGGTCGGGCCTGTTTCGGTCGTCGGAATACTCGTCCAACCCGTCGTGAAGAAACGCCTTCCATTGCCGGCGCGCGGCCGCCTCGCCGCCGCCCAGGTCAAGCTCGACGCCGGGCTCGGGTATCTCAACGGGTTTCGCGGCTTTCCCCAACTGCGCGGGATCGACCCAGCGCGCCGATTTTGGCCCGGTTCGCGCGGGTTTCCGCCACCCCAGTTCGCGCCATCGGCCGAAGAACGGGGTGAAAACCTTGTACGGGTCGCCGTTGTCCTTGGTGACGCGCCCCGGCGATATCAGGTAGGGCGATCCGGTGGCCACCAACGGCACGTCGCCCAACGCTTCTCGCACCCGACCGTCGCGACGCCGCCCGAACGGCGCGAAGTCCTCCGAGACGTGCACCGACCGCGCGTCGACCTCCTTGGCGATGGCCGGAATCCGCTCCTCGGGCCGCCCACGTGTCACCAGCAGGCGGCCATCCAACTCGTCGTGCAGCTGGCGCAGCGAATCGCACAAAAACTGCATCCTGCGCGCGCCCGACGACGCCTCCAGCCGCGGATCGAGCACGAAGCAGGCAAGCACCTCATCGGTATTGGCGACGGCATTGAGCAGGGGAGGGAGGTCACTCAGTCTGAGATCACGGCGGAACCACAGCACCGCCGGCATTACCGGGCAACCTGTTTCATGACCTGTTGAGTACCCAGATATGACTGGACATCGCGGTGGCGAAAGCAGACCAGAGCGGATACGGCAGCAGCGCGGCCCCGGCGCGTGGATCTGCCAGCGCGGCTCGCCGGGCAAGGTCCGCGCTGCTGGCCGCCAGCACTGCCGCGCCCACCGTCGACGCGCCGAGTTTGTGGTACTTGAAGAACAGCCAACTCCATCCGGCATTGAGAATCAGGTTGACGCCCAGCGCGACGACGTAATTCCGTGCCTCGTCGTGGCGCCCCGCCGCGCGCAGCCGGTCGATGGCCGCTGCGGAGGTGGCCGCGATGTCGATGTAGAGCGAGGTCCACGCGACCGGGAACACCGCGTTCGGCGGCACATAGGCAGGCCTACGTAGCCGCGAATACCAGGAATCTACGCTGGCCCTGCTGGCCACGCTTCCGACGCCGGCCGCTGCGGAAACGGCGAGCGTCGTGGCAGCCAGTGTCACCTTATTCATGTTGTCTCCCCTCGAGTTCAGCGACTGCCTAACCCGCCGACGGCAGCACGAGCAGACCGTCCTTCTAGAGTGTTTCAATGATTGAAGTATTAATCAACTGAAGTAATCCATGAGAACGGATAAGCTGCGAGGTGTCATGGGCTCTGATCAGACCGCCGACGACCGAGCCGCGCTGGAGTCGCAGATCTCGGTTGATCTGCGGGTATTGACGGCCGAATCCGAACAGATCGGCCGAATTTTCGCTGCCGTGCACGACGTGCGGCCCACCGACTTTCGCGCGCTGCTGCACGTCATGGTCGCCGAAACCACCGGTCGGCCGATCAGCTCTGGTGAGCTACGGCAGCGGATGGGGCTTTCCGGCGCTGCGATCACCTACCTGGTGGACCGGATGATGGCGTCCGGTCACATCACCCGTCAATCCGACCCGGCCGACCGACGCAAAGTGATTCTGCGCTACTCGGAATCCGGCCTCGACACCGCGCGAGCCTTCTTCGCCCCGTTGGGACTGCACACCCACACGGCGATGACGGACTTGCCCGACGAAGATCTGACCGCAGCTCACCGCGTATTCGCCGCGTTGATCGATGCCATGCGGCGATATCAAGATGAGCTCGCATCGCTTGAATCACCTCAGCAGCCGACGTGCCGATAAGGGAGGGGGTGAGCGCGGTGACAACCGATCCCGATGGGATGACCACCCGCAAAAGACGTCACATCGACGTCTGTCTTGACGACCGTGTCGCGTATTCCGGAGTCACGACCGGGTTGGAAGGCTATCGCCTGCCGTACAACGCGCTGACGCAGACAAGCCTCCGCCATATCGACTTGTCCACCCAGTTCCTCGGCGCCTCCTTGCGCGCCCCGATATTGATCGGCGCAATGACGGGCGGTGCTGAGCTGTCTGGGACGATCAACAGGAATTTGGCTGCCGCGGCGCAACGGCTCGGCCTCGGGATGATGCTCGGCTCGCAGCGGATCATGTTGGACGGCGCGCTGGGAGAGCAGGCGGCCGCCAGCTTCACCGTCCGCGATGTGGCTCCGGATGTGTTGTTGTTCGGCAACATTGGCCTTTCGCAGCTGACAGCGACTGCCGTTTCTGATATTTCGAATGCATTGAAACGAGTGGAAGCAGATGTGCTTGCGGTGCATACCAATCCGCTGCAGGAGGCAGTCCAACGCGACGGTGACAACGACTTTTCCGGGTCGATGGACAGGCTGCGCGACGTCGCCGGCGCGCTGGAATACCCAGTGCTGCTCAAAGAGGTTGGCCACGGAATCGGTGCGGCGGCGGTCGCGGAGTTGATGGGGCCGTCGGGCGAGCCGCCGGTTGCGGCTATCGACGTCGCGGGGGCGGGCGGCACCTCGTGGTCACGTGTGGAACAACTCGTTCGTTACGGCGAGCTGCGATATCCCGATCTCGCCGACTGGGGGATACCCACGGCGCGAGCGGTCGTGGAGGTGCGGGAGGCGCTGCCCACCATTCCGCTGGTCGCCTCTGGTGGTATCCGCACGGGCATGGACGCGGCCAAAGCATTGGCGTTGGGCGCCGACGTGGTGGCGGTCGCCCGCCCGCTGCTCTCGGCGGCGATCGAATCTTCCGATGCAGTAATCGATTGGCTGCAGCGGTTCATCGACGAGCTACGAATCTGCTTGCACGGTGCCGGTGCGGCGAGTCTATGGGCTCTGCGCGACATCGGCGTTACACCGACACTGTAAATGCGGATTAGCCTCGCGCGCGCACGGGTGTATCAGGCGCGCTCAGTCTCTTTGGTGAGGTTGCCATCTCGTAGGTGGTTGTTATGCGTGGCTGCCCGCTTGGTCGCCGACTTAGGTTGCTGCGCAACGACTTCACCCTCGAACGTCGACATCGCGTCGATCAACGCACTGAACACGCGGTGAGCCGCCATCAGGTCGTTGTCGGGCAGCTCGGCGAGCGCGGAGCGGACATGGACGCCCAGCGGTGCGAAAAACGCGTGTGCCAGCTCCATACCGCTGTTTTCGTACCGAAGAAGCGCTTTGCGCCGATCTGCGGGATCCGATTCGCGCCGCACATGACCGGCGTCGATCATCCGATCCACGAGATAGGTGATCGCGGCCGGTGACACGTCCATGCGCTGCCGTAACTGCGCCATGGTCAACGGTGTTCCAGCGGTTTCGGCAACCATGACGTGCAACAAAGCGTGAAAGTCGTTGCCGCTCACGTCGTTCTGGCGCGCGAAATAACGACCCAACCGGTCAGACTGCGCTGTGACCGCCCGCATGTCGGCGGACATCAGCTTCTCCAGGTCTGCCCGGCTCGGAGGTGAACTGTTTGTGCCCCGCTTAGTCACCTAACCGCATCCTTCTTGGCGATTTGTTGGGAGAAGCGTATCGGAAACCCGCTGGATCAGCGGCAATACGCCATTAACCGGAAAAGTGTGCCACACCTGGGCCCCCGCGCCACGGATCGGCGCTAATTGACGCGTCAGAGGGGTTATTGACCGTTACTAATCCGCAGATCCGGCATCCGGCATCGGGTTTCCGGTCCAGGGTTGGCCGGGGCCTCGTGCATTTGACACAACAAAATTAACTGTTAAGATTCTTAAATAAATATTCCGTCGATGCTTCCGGGACCGCGGCCCCGTATCCGCTTGCTGCGCTCGGAAGAGCGGGACTGGCTGATGCCGATCTGTCGCTCAACGACGCGGTCCAGCAACTGAAGGACGCGGGCCCGAATCGATATCCCAGTCAACGAAGGAGTAAGCGTGCGCTGCATCGTATTTGGCGCCACTGGCTACCTCGGCGCGCGTCTGGTTCCGGCACTGCTGGCAGCCGGTCACGATGTCCGGGTGATGGCGCGCACGCCCGCCAAGCTCGACGACGTGCCATGGCGCCGGCAGGTCGAAATGGTCGACGGCGACGTCATTGACGGCGAACGGGTGCGGCAAGCGCTGGACGGGCAACAAGTTCTCTATTACCTGGTCCACTCGCTGCTGCGATCGGATTTCGTCGACTTCGATGCCCGCGCCGCCTCAACTGTCGCCGACGCGGCAGCACAGGCCGGACTTTCGCGCATTGTCTATGTCGGTGGCATCATCCCCGATCAGCAGCAGCTGTCCGACCACCTGGCGTCGCGAGAAGAAGTGGGACGGCTGCTCCACGAGTCCGGAGTTCCCACCGTGGAGTTGCGCGCTGCCGCGATCATAGGAGCAGGGTCGGCCAGCTTTGAGATGCTGCGCTATCTGACCGAACGACTGCCGCTGATGATCACGCCGCGGTGGCTCCGAACCCGGGTCCAGCCGATCGCCGTGCATGACGTGCTGTACTACCTAACCAACGCGGCGGCGTTGCCGGCCGAGGTGAGCCAGGCCTTCGATATCGGCGGCCCCGACACCTTCACCTATACGGGCATGATCCGGAAATACGCGGCGATCGCGGGCCTGCAGCGCCGGATCGCGATTCCGGTGCCGGTGTTGACTCCATGGCTGTCGTCGCACTGGGTGAATCTGATCACCCCGCTGCCACGCGCCCTCGCCTCATCGCTGATGGACTCCCTGGAAAACGACGTGGTGTGTACCGAGCACGACATCGCCGAACACATCCCCGATCCCGAGGGCGGACTGATCCACTTCGAAGACGCCGTCGAACTGGCGCTGGCGCGGGTGCGAGAAGGTGAGTTGCAGACCCGCTGGCGACACGGCGACGACAATTCACCGGCACGGCCGCTGCCTACCGACCCGTCCTGGGCCGGCGGATCGCTGCACGAGCAGGTGCATGAGCGCCAGCTACAGGCCGACACCGACACGCTTTGGCAGGCTTTCGAGGCGCTCGGCGCCGACCATGGCTGGTCGGCAACACCGCTGGCGTGGAGCCTGCGCGGATGGATCGGCCAAATCACCGGCGCCGCGAAAGTTGACCGAGGCCTCAGACAGCCACATCGTCTGCATCCCGGTGAGTCGCTGGATTGGTGGCGCGTAGAGTACATCGACCGGCCACACGTGCTGCGGCTTCGCGCGGACATCCCGCTTCCCGGCCGGCTGTGGCTTGAGCTGTCCGTGCACGACGCAGGCGATGGGCGCTCGTCGTATCGCCAACGTGCGCTCTTTCAGCCGCATGGCCTTGCCGGCGAAGCATTTTGGACGTTGTCCGGCCCGTTCCGTGATGCGGTGCTCGGAGGTATCGCCCGCGATATCACCTCGGCTGTACAGCAGCGCCGGGCCGGTCGCGCAGTTTTCAGCCGGTCCAGAGCCGGAACCTCCGGCATGTGAATCTGGGCCTCATTTGGTGCTGGCGCGAAGCTGGTAACGGCGCTCGGCATAGGCGAGGTCGTCTCGCCACAGCCGGGATGCGGCGAAGCGCATCAATCCCGAAATCAGCGGGGCAGCATGGCGAGCCCGCTTGAATCCGGTCCGATCGGAGTGCGCGATGACGGCTTCGATGACCGCGGTGCGCGGACGACCATCCGAATCCAAACCGATTGGTGTGGCGTGTGTTTCGACGACGCTTCCAAATCCCTCGCCGTCCAGGATGCGCATGACGATGGTCCGCGCCTCCGGGCTGGTGAACTCCGCGACGGTGGGAACGCCTATGCGACCGACCCGAAACGTCACCGCGACCAGGAACCGGTCCGTGTCCTCGGTCGGCGTGGTAAGCACCTCGAGCCGAGTGAACGAATACGGGTGATACCAGGCGCCATGCCATGGATCCAGGCGATTGGCGATGATGTCGGCGGGCTCGCACACACCGACCAGGCGGGCGACGGCGTCCAGTGTGTCGCCGGCCGGCCTGGCCCCGATCACCGGCTGATCGAGCGGCGGTTCGCCACCAACGCTATCCAGACGCACCCATGCCAGCACCCCGTCGTCGTGGCTGGGCAGCGGCTTCCAGCCGAATTCATCTGCGTCGCCGCCGAGGCAGAGGCCGTGCCACCGACAGATCAGCGCGCCGCGGTGCACCAGTGCGGTCGCGAGGTCGGCGCCGAGATGCGGGCAACTGCGCGGGCCGACGCATAGCCGCCCGTGCTGATCGCGCCAGGCCACCAACTCGACACCGGCGACCCGGGTGCCGAAGGGCCGGCCGGCGCGCACGTCGCGGCTGGCGGCGAACGCATACCAGTTGCCGGTGGGCCTGCGCTGTGATCGCTCCAGCGCGGCGTTGATGATCGCGGGCTGGGCGTCGCGATAGGTAGGGCGCTGATCGGCCCACGCCACTGGCGGGATGGCCTGCAGCGGCCAATCCTTCGGCCAGCGTCGCCGCATGTAGTCGCCGATAGTCATCGCGGAGAAAGCCTTTCTCGTCCGGCAAGGAAGCGCAACAACGCCGAGCGGCCTTGGGTGGGAACCGTACACAGGGCGTGCCCGGCAATTCCCCACTGCGCCAAAATCTCATTGGCGGCTGACCAGCCGGTGGTGGCCGCGCGCTCCATCAACGCCACCGGCAAGTCGATGCGGATCCCGTCACCGGCCAGCAGCAGACCGGGGAGCGGTGTGGTTACCCCGGGACGCTGCGCGTAAGTCCCGGGCGCGAACAGCGGGCAGTCGCTGCGGTGCAGCATCTGTTCGTAGACGACCTGCGCGCCTGCGGTTTCGGGATAGAGCTCATGCAGGCGTGCGGCCATGGCGTCCTTCGACTGCGCGGATTCCACGGCATACGAATGTAATTCGACGACCGAGCCGCAGTGTTGCCGTGCCCAGTCGGCGGCTTCACGTTCGTAGCGGTCAAGCACGCTGATGTTGTCGAGCGGTTCGTGGCCTGCGGTGCCCAGAAATGCGGGCCGATCGGTGGCGACCGGACGGTCGAGCCACAGCCGGTGCACCACGAACGGCGGCGCGGTGCGCAACCGCGCTATCCGTGCCCGCCACAGGTCGTCACCGAAGCCCGATGATGCCGCGATAATCTGCTGCAGCCCAGCCACATCGGTGGCCAGCACGATGGCGTCGGCGTCCAACTGGTCACCGGCATCGGTGCGCACCCGGAACCTACGGGCATGGCCGCGGTCGATGCTTGCGACGGCCGTGCCTTGGTGAAACCGCACCCGGAGGTCGGTCAGATATCGCTGCAGTGGCTGCCACAGTGCGGTGTCGTAGTTGGCGTTCGCGACGTCGAAAATGAGGCCCTCGCTGGAGCCGAGGAAGTAGATGTGGAACATGGTCGCCAGCTCCGCGGCCGACAGTTGCGTCGGGCTGGCGAAGAAGCTGCGAGAGAACACCTCGAAAGCCAGATGGCGCGCCGCCTCGGGGAAATTGAGACTCTTCAAGAAGGTTTCGGCGTCGATGTGATCGAGGCGGCGATAGATGTCGGGCAGCGACACCGCGGCCAGCGGCGCGGCGGCGCGCACATCGATCCTGGCCAGATCACGAAGTCGAAAGGTGGGGCTGCGCAACGCGAATGCCAGCGCGTTCCACGGGGGTGTGCGGGGCAGACCGCGGAAGCTGTCTCGCCGGCCGGCGCCGTCGATCAGCGGGTAATCGTCCACCGGTGTCAGCATGGACAGTCGCGGGTCGACGCGGCGCAGCAGCTCCCGCAAGTTGTAGTACTGGCGGAAGAAGGCGTGGAAGCCGCGGTTCATGGCGACCTCGACGCCGCGGTATTGCTCGGTCCAGGCGCCGACCCGCCCGCCCAAATACTCCTCGCGTTCGATGACGTCGACGCTGATTCCACGTTCGGCCAGGCCCGTCGCAGCGGCTAGGCCCGCGATGCCGGCGCCGACGACGACCGCGTGTGGCCGAGACGACAGCGCCTCGGCGCTGGGCAGTCCCGTGGGTGCCGGATGCGTCCGGCGACGACGGTCGGTCATCGCGGTGCATCTCCGAGGAAGGTGTGGGCGATGTTGGTCTCCCAGCCAGGCATGGTTTCGCTGTACACCGCGGCAAACCCCGCGTCGCGCATCCGATGTCGAAACTGCCGCACGCCGTCAAATGTCAGCACGCTGCGCCACAGATGCCGGTACAGCGTCGCGTCGCCGGTTTGCCGCCAGCCGGACGGAATGATGATGCCCCAACACACGGCGTGCCAAACCCACCTGGCGGCCCGGGAATCGCGCACCGAGTAGTCGTGAACCGCCAGCGTGGCACCGGGCCGCAGCATGCCGCGGAACGCGCGCAATTGGGTGTCGGGATCCGAGAGGTTGCGAATCAAATAGGCGGCCAGGATGCCGTCGAACGGTCCGGTGACGCCGTTTTCGGCGAGCGCCTCGATCGGGGAGTGCACGAACTGGACCGACGGCGGCCATTGCTTGGCCCGCGCTTCGTCGAGCATGCCCCGTGACGCGTCGACGGCGATGATCTCGGCCTGCGGGGCGACCCTGAGCAGCGCAGCCGTCGACGCGCCGGTGCCGCAGCCGGCGTCGAGCAACCGCAGGCCCTGCCCGCGGGCGGGCAGGCGCATGCGGCGTGCCGAAAGTCGCAGGTGGGCATGGTATCCGGGGCTGGCGCCGACCAGCCGGTCGTAGGCGGGCGCGCCGACGTCGAAGGCCGCCGGCACGTCGCGCCGCGGCAGACCCGTGCTACCGACGCTCACGTTGCCGTTCCCACAGCAGCAGAACCGCGGTGACCAATGCGAAGCCGAACAGGAAATCTTCGACCGGGATGTCGAACGGAAACCGGATGCCGGCGATCTGCCGATCGTCATACACGACGATCGGGGCGCTGAGCTTTGTCAGCCAACCGTCTACCAAGATTTGAAATCCCACCACAATCAGCATCGACAACCAGTAAGCCGGGCGTCGAAAAAGCCCGGTGCGCAACACCAATTCGAGCGCGCACACAGCGAGCACAGCCAGCACGGCCGGCGCGGTGTACCCAAGACCGGTCATCGGCGGTTGAACCGTTCCAGAATGGCGCTGACCGCGCTGTAGGTCAGCAGTGCGCACAGCGGGATGACGGCGAAGAACAGGACCTCTTCGATCGGCATCTGAAACGGGATATCGATGCCGGTGATGTAGGCGCGGTTGTACGTCCACACGTGTGCGCCGATCGCCACTTCGTCCCAGAGCACAAAGACCGCCGCAATCGGCAAAATAGCCCGCACCGCCCCCCACGCTTGGCGATAGACGCCGTCGCCGAAGATCTCCAACGGCAACGTGATCGCCAGGCACGCCGCGAGAACGATGAGGTATTGCCAGCGATCCATCACGCCACACCGAATCGGCGATCAACCGGTGAGGGCGGGTGCATCAGCCGCGCCCGCCATGACCGCAGCAGCCCGGTGCCGGCGACGCCCAGTCGTCGTGCGGTCCCCACGGTGGCACGCCGGCGGAACACGGCGAAGTCGCAGTCTTCGATGCGGTCGAGAATTTCCGAGTACAGCGTCAGCGCGGTGGCCACGCAGGCGCGTGAACGGGGTGCCAACAAGCAGATCCCGCCTTCGGCGAATCGGTAGATCTGGCGCGCGATGTCATGCTGATCGGCCAGGGCGTTGCGCACCCGGGGATCGGTCCGCCGGTTGTTGTGGCACCACATCAGCAGGTCGCGATCGACGTCGTATGCGGCCAGTTCGTCGGCGGGCAGGTAGACCCGTTGTCGCGTCAAGTCCTCGTCGATGTCACGCAGAAAATTGGTGAGCTGGAATGCCCTGCCAAGCGCTGCGGCGTATGGCGCGGCTTGATCGGTCGGGCCGACCGTGCCCAGGATCGGAAGCATCTGCAGGCCAATCGCTTCCGCGGACCCCTTCATGTACAGGTTGAGCGCGGCACGGTCGGGATAGTCGGTGATCGTCAGATCCATCTGCATTGACACGAGAAAGTCGTCGAACAATTCGTCGCTGATGCCGTAGCGGCGGGCGGTGTGGCCGACCGCGGCGAGGACTGGATCGGTCGAGTGCGCGCCGCGCGCGAAGAACTTGTCAGACAGCTCTTGCAGGCGCGCCGCACGCATCGCGGTGTCCAGGCTCGGGTTGAGATCGTCGAGGATGTCGTCGGCGTAGCGGGCGAAGCCGTACAGCGCATGCACCGGCGGACGTTGTTCGGGCGCAAGCAATCTGGTCGCCAAAAAGAAGGTGCGGCCGTGGGCGGCGTTGATTTCGCGGCAGCGTCGATACGCGCTGCGCAGGTCCGGGTCGTCGATGCGGGCGGCGTCCAACTCGCTGCGGATCATGACAGGCCGGCTCTCGTGATAATGCTTTGATTTGACTTCTCGACGATGCCGGTGATGCGGTCGGCGGCCAACCGCCCGGAGATCAGCGCGGTCGGCACGCCGACGCCGGGCACGGTCGACGATCCGGCCAGCACCGCGTTGTCGATGCCGCGCACGGTGTTCGCCGGACGGAAAGGCCCGGTCTGGGCGAAGGTGTGGGCGAGTGCGAACGGAGTGCCGGCGACCATGCCCTGGCGGGCCCAGTCAACGGGATTGACGACGTGGAGCACCTTGGCGCCGTCGCGCAGGCCGGGAACCAGTCGCGCTGCGACCACGTCGAGCAGCTGGTCGACGTAGGCGTCGCCGATCCTTGACCAGTCGACGACACCGCGGGTGAGGTTCGGTGCCGGCGCAAGAATGTAGAACAGGTCGTGGCCGGCCGGGGCCAGGCTTGGGTCGCCGGCCGTCGGCCTGGTGACGAGCAACGACGGGTCCCGCATCAGGCGGCCGTCGCGGATGATGTCGGTGAATGTCTCTTCCCAAGCGTCGCCGAACACGATGTTGTGGTGTGCCAGTGGGCGATTCGCCGACTGTCGGCTGGGACTGCCGATGTGGACGACAACCGCCGACGGCGCCGGCCGCAGGCTGCCGACGCGGCGCGGTTCGCGGCCCAGCAGCGTGTAGGTTTGCGGCAGTTCGCTGGTCAGCACCGCGGCGTCGCAGGCGAGGCGCTGATCCTGGTCGGTGTGGACCGCCGCGACACGGCCGCCGGTGCATTCCAGCCCCGTCACCGTGGCGCCGTAGTGAAACTGCACCCCGGCGTCTATCGCGGCGGCGGCCAGCGCATCGGGCAGCGCTCGCATCCCGCCGCGCGGGAAGAGAACTCCCGAGACGGTGTCCATGTAGGCGATCACCGCGTAGACCGCCAGCGCTTGCCGCGGCGCCACACCGGCATACAGCGACTGGAACGTAAACACTCGTCGCAGCCTCGGGTCGGTGATGTGGCGCTTGACCATGGCATCCCAGTTGCGGAATCCTCCGATCGCCGCCAGTTTCGCCAGCTGCGGATTCAGCAGCGACAGTGGGGAATCGAAGTTCCTGGCGATGAACCCGTCGAATTCGATCTGGTACAACCGGGTCAGCCAGTCGCGCAGTTGCCGGTAGCCCGCGGCCTGCTTGGCCCCGGCGAACTCCTCGATCGCGGCGGCCATCCGATCCGCATCGCTGTGCACATCGATGCTGCTGCCGTCGGCGAACTGCGCGCGGTAGGCCGGATCGACATCGAGCAACTCCATTCGCGCCGAGCTGGATTCGCCGACAGCGGCGAACGTCTCGTCGATGATGTCGGGCATCGTCAGCACCGTCGGCCCGGTGTCGAGACGGTAGCCGTCGACATCGAGCCGCCCGGCCCGCCCACCGGGCCAGTTTTCGCGTTCGACCACCGTCACTTCGTGGCCGCGGCCGGCCAGATGCAGGGCCGCGGCCAGACCCGCGAAACCCGCGCCGACCACGACGACCCGGTCGCTTGGGCCCGGCACGGTTTTCATTCGCTGCGCTCCGTGCACAGGGCGGCCATGGCCGCCAGCGCGGCCCGTACCGATTCATCGAGCAGGAGTTCGTCGAGTGCATCGCGCGCCGACGTGACGCGGTCGCTGATCAAGTCTTCGATCCACTGCACGGCTCCGGTCGTGACGATCAGCGTGCGCCAACGGTCGATTGCGGTGTCGTCGAGTTCACCGTCGTTCATCAGGTCGGTGAGCTGTCTGCGGGTGGGCGCGTCGGCCAGTTGGTGTGCGGCGATCACCACGCTGGTCGCCTTGCGCTCGACAAGATCTCGGCCGCTGGGTTTGCCGGTCGTTGCCTCGGAGCCAAAGACGCCCAGCAAGTCGTCGCGCAGCTGGAACGCTTCTCCGATGCCGGTGCCGTAGCGGCCCAGCACGGACAGTGTGCGGTCGCCGCAGCCGCTCATCGCCGCCCCGATCTCCAGCGGCCGTCGCACCGTGTAATTACCCGACTTGCGCCGCGCGACTTCCAGCACTACCGCCATCGACGGCAGATCGCGGACATCGCTTGCGAGATCGGCGAACTGGCCCAACGCCAGCTCGGTGCGCATGGCGTCGTAGCGCGGCAGCGCGTGTTGCAGACGACGATGCTCGACGCCGCTCTCCCGGAGCATCTGCTCGGCCCAGATCAGGCACAGGTCGCCCAGCAGGATCGCGGCTGAGTCGCCGAAGCGCCGCGGCGCTCCGGACAGCCCGCGCTTCTGATGCCAGTCGCTGAACTGGATATGGGCCGCAGGGCGCCCCCGCCGCGACGACGAATCGTCCATCACATCGTCTTGCAGCAACGCGAAGGCGTGCAGCAGCTCCAGGCTGGCCGAGGCGTACAGGGCCTCGTCACTATCGGATGCGCCGCACAGCCAGCCGAGATACATGAACGTGGAGCGCAGGCACTTACCGCCGGTCAGGAAGTTCAGCAGGATGTCGCCGGCCACCTCGACACCGGCCTCATCCAACTCGGCAGCGCATCGGTTCGCGACGAATTCGGCGACGTGGGTCAGTACCGTGCGTCGCACCCCGATCCGCCATACATCGAATTGCCCAGGATCCGACCAGGATTCCTGACGCAGCGCCACCGGCTCCGCGGAAGGCACCAACGACAATGCGCCCGGCTTGGCCACCGAAGCCCCTCTCGAAAGATCGGGCCGCCAGTTCGAACGGCTCAGACTCACGCGGTCATACCCCCTGACAACGAAGACAAACACGCGCTTACTCGGCGGACCCAGGTTCGCTTCACAAGCTTAAACATTAACTTACTGAACTTCTAGCGCGCTCGCCATAGCAAGGTCGCCCTCGCTTATCGTGTGGCCATGACCGCGGCTCAGCGTGAACGAAGCGCCCTTGTCGACACCCTGCGCATAGTCGGGCCGGATGCGCCCACCCTCTGCGCGGGCTGGACTACCCGCGACCTGGCAGCCCACCTCGTCGTGCGGGAGCGGCGCCTGGACGCGACGCCGGGCATTTCGATTCCCTTTCTTGCTGGTTACACCGCCAAGGTCCAGAACCAGACGGCGCGGTCAAACAGCTGGGACGACCTTGTCGAGATGGTCGCCTCGGGGCCGCCGGTGTACTCACCGTTCAAGCTGCTCGACTCGGTGGCCAACCTCGGCGAGATGTTCATCCATCACGAGGACGTGCGCCGCGCCGTCGACGG
>Ga0209248_10000081_pt1 | contig 31544 bp, 31 predicted proteins | sample BogFormECP04_OM1_FD_188241 | JGI IMG/M metagenome (GOLD analysis project Ga0209248, IMG submission 188241) | Bog forest soil microbial communities from Calvert Island, British Columbia, Canada - ECP04_OM1 (SPAdes) (version 2) | ecosystem: Environmental > Aquatic > Freshwater > Wetlands > Bog ... | reverse complement strand
GTGCGACATGGAAGCCCTGGTCACCTACGAAGGAACTGCTGAAATCCAGTCCCTCATCGTCGGCCGGCACATCACCGGGCAGAGCGCGTTCGCCTGACCGACCCAGTATCGCTCGGTTGACAGAGGATTCCTCGGTAGCAGTAGAGTATTCCTCGTGCCGAAGTCCAGCGCCGTCGATGCGCGGGCGCGATTGATGCAGACCGCCCGCCGCCGGTTCGCGGCCGACGGCGCGATCGCCGCGACACTTGAGGAGATCCGGCGCGATGCCGACGTCAGCGTCGGGGCGCTGTACCACCATTTCCCGGACAAGCCCGCGCTCGCCGCTGCCGTCTACGCCCAAGTCATGAGCGAATACCAGGCGGGCTTCGTCGCGACGTTGCGTACACACGCCACCGCCGAGGGCGGCGTTCGCGGCGGGGTGGCGCATCACCTGCGCTGGGTGGTCGCCAACCGCAGTGAGGCGGCGTTGCTGCTGGGTGATCGGCTGGACAGCGCGGAGCTGCGTGACTCCAACCGGGAGTTCTTCGCCGCCGTCCGCGACTGGTGGCGTCCGCACCACACCTACGGCGCCCTGCGGCCGGTGCAGGCCGGAATCACGGCCGCGTTGTGGTTCGGTCCGGCGCAGGAATTCAGCCGGTACTGGATTGCCGGTGACCAACCCAAAATGCCGCGCGGGGTGGTCAAGACCTTGGCCGACGCCGCGTGGAAGGCATTGCGGGCCAACGATATCGAAAAGGATGAGTGATGAGCGCAGCAGAATCGCTGTACCAGAGCATGGTCGCCGACGGCGATCACCCCGAGGCGCCGTGCCGGATCCGCGTCGAGCATCGCGGTGACCGGGCGGTCGTGACCCTCGATGAACCCGACCGCCTCAACGTGCTTTCCGCGCCGTTGGTGCGGCAGCTGCGGCGCGCGCTCGATGCCCTCGTTGCCGATACCGAAATTCGCAGCGTGGTGCTCACCGGTGCCGACCCGGGCTTCAGCGCCGGCGGTGACTTGAGGATGATGCGGGCAGCGACCGAACAGCTGACCCAACCGGAGGGTGCCGCCGACGTCTGGCGCTGGATCCGCCGCGAGTTCGGGGGTATTGCCCGGCTGATCGCCGGTTCGGACACCATCTTCGTGGCCGCGCTGAACGGCGCGGCGGCCGGAGTCGGCCTGGCGTGGGCGCTGACGTGTGACCTCACCATCGCCAGTGAGCGTGCGGTGATCGTGCCCGCGTTCGGTCGTCTGGGTCTGATTCCCGAAGTCGGCACCAGCTGGGCCTTGACCCGTCGCCTCGGCTACCAGGGTGCGCTTGCCTACTACCTGCGCGGGGAGCACATCGACGCCCACACCGCACAACGGCTGGGGCTCGTGCAGCAGGTCGTCGCACACGACGCGCTGCTCGCTACCGCCGACGAATGGTGTGCGCGCGTCGCGGCCATGCCGGCACACGCCGTCGCGATGACCAAGCCACTGCTGCGGGCCGCGGCCGACGCCAGTTGGAACGACGCGGTCACCCTGGAGGAGTTCGCCGAACCGACCTGCTTCACCACCGCCGCATTCGCCGACAGCGTGCACACCATGCTCGGCGGACATTGATTCGCTACGACCGGGCGGGACGAACGTATTCGCTGACCCGCCAACCCGATCCACGCATTCGCGCCGTCATCGAACAAGCGCTGCACAGTATGGCAACGGTCGCGAACATCGGCGCCGGGACCGGTTCCTACGAACCGTCGAACACTGTCATCGCGGTCGAACCCAGCCAAGTCATGATCACGCAACGTCGGGCCGAAGCCGCCCCCGCGGTGCGGGCCGTGGCCGAACACCTGCCCATCGGCACAGATGCCGTCGACGCCTCCATCGCGCTGCTGACCGTGCACCACTGGTCGAACCTTGACGCCGGAGTCGCCGAGATGATTCGCGTCGCGCGTCGCCGTGTCGTGATCCTCACCTGGGATGACACTGTCTTTCGCCAATTCTGGCTGTTGCGAGAGTATTTGCCCGCCGCCGCAGAGACCGACGCGCGTCTGGCTGTGCCGATCACCAAACTGGTTTCGCTGCTGGGCACGGTGTCGATCCAGACGGTGCCCGTACCGCACGATTGTGTCGACGGATTCGGCGGAGCCTACTGGCGGCGCCCGCAGGCTTACCTCGACGAGACCGTACGAGCCGGGATCTCGATGCTCGCGCTGACGCCGAAACCCTTGCTAGCTCAGGGGTTAGAGCGTCTCAGGGTCGAGCTTACCAATGGCGCCTGGGCGCGTCGCCATGCCGATCTTCTCGACGTGCCGCAGCTTGATCTCGGATATCGGCTTCTGGTCTCGGATTTCGATTGCCCCTAAGCCTGAAGCTCCGCGGTCACCGCGTTTGTCAGCCGGACCAGATCCGCGGGCGCGACCGCGACGTCCCATCCGCGCCGGCCCGCACTGCAGTACACCCGATCCCACGCGAGTGCGCTGGAGTCGACGACGGTCGGTAGCGCCCGCTGACCAAACGGTGAAACAGCGCCGAGCACATAGCCAGTGGCCCGCTGGGCGGCAGCGGGTTCGGCCATGCCGGCTTTGGCCACGCCCAGCGCGGCGGCCGCCGCCTTCAGTGACAATGTCGACGACGCCGGCAGGATCGCGACGGCGAACCCATTGGGCACGGCGATGATGAGGGTCTTCAAGATTTGCTCTGCCACGATGTCGCCGGCCGCGGTCAGCGCGTGGACGGCTTCGACGCCGAAGGAACGCGCCCGCGAATCGTGCTCGAACTTCACGATCTCGTGCGGCACGCCGGCGGCGATCAGAGCCGCGAGAGCCGGCGTCGCGGCGGCCACGACCTCTACTGCTGGTCGTGACCCGCTGCGCCCGGCTTCGCCGCGCTTGCGATCACGACGAAGCCTGCTTGTACCCCGGCGGGTTGACGCCGTCCACCCAGAAGTCGACGCCGAGCTTCCCGCCCGGCACGCAGTCATACACCGACAAGTCTTTGACGCCGGATTCCACCAATACGTCCTCGCACAGCGCCGTGTTGCCGGTGTACTCACGCGACGGCTTGTTGAGGATGATGTAGGCCGCGTCGGAGTACACCTCCGGCTTGCGTGCGCGGGCCATCGCCTCCTCACCGCCGAGCAGGTTCTGCACCGCGGCGGTAGCCACCAGCGTTCGCGGCCACAGGGTGTTCGACGCGATGCCCTCGTCGCGCAGCTCCTCGGCCATGCCCAGCGCGCAGAGCGTCATACCGAACTTGGCCATCATGTACGCCGTCGGCTTCAACCATTCTTTTCCGAGCAGCACCGGGGGAGACAGCGTCAGGATGTGCGGGTTCTCCCGGCCCTTCAGATGCGGGATACACGCCTGAGACACCGCATAGGTGCCGCGCACCTGGATGCCGTTCATCAGGTCGAACCGCTTCATCGGCACCTCGGAGATCGATCCGAGGTTGATCGCCGAAGCGTTGTTCACGCAGATGTCGATGCCACCGAACTGCTCGACCGTCTTGGCGACCGCGGCCTCGACCGAATCCGGGTCGCGGACGTCCCCGACGATCGGCAGCGCCTGACCGCCGGCTTCTTCGAGCTCTTTCGCGGCGGTGAACACCGTGCCCGGCAGCTTGGGGTGCGGTTCGGCGGTCTTGGCGATCAGCGCGATGTTGGCGCCGTCCTGGGCGGCCCGCTTGGCGATGGCCAGGCCGATTCCGCGGCTGGCACCCGAGATGAACATGGTCTTGGCTTTCAGCGACATGAGCGTCACAGTAACGCTGCTCACAACGGGCCTGAATCGGCGGCCCGGATTGCGTCGCCGCCGCCGGTGGAAATGAACCGGAAATAGCGCGGCGATTCTTGCTGTTGAGTGATGCGAAGCAGACACTGTCGGTCGCAGCCTTTAGATTGGAGAAAGGGGGAGTCGGGTGTCAACGGCGACGAGCCTTATCGGCAAAGAGCAGTTGGCCGGGTGCCAGAAGGGTCCGGTGCTGATGGACCTGTTCACCGGCATCGCGACAGAAGGGACTGCGTTACTCAACATGGCCGATATTGATAGCGCGACGGAGTCGGAGACGGCGGACGTCTCGGACACTGAGCGCAGCCGCTCGGCGGAGACCGACGCGGAGCTCACCGCGCGCTTCGAGCGCGACGCGATTCCGCTGCTGGATCAGCTCTACGGCGGCGCCCTGCGGATGACCCGCAATCCAGCCGATGCTGAGGACTTGCTGCAGGAAACCATGGTCAAGGCCTACGCGGGGTTCCGCTCGTTCAAAGAGGGCACAAATCTCAAGGCGTGGCTCTACCGCATCCTGACCAATACCTACATCAACAGTTACCGCAAGAAGCAGCGGCAACCGGCGCAATATCCGACCGACGAGATCACCGACTGGCAGTTGGCGGCGACCGCTGAGCACTCCTCGACTGGGCTGCGGTCTGCCGAGGTCGAGGCGCTCGAGGCGTTACCGGACACCGAAATCAAAGAGGCGCTGCAGGCATTACCCGAAGAGTTTCGGATGGCGGTGTACTACGCGGACGTCGAGGGTTTCCCGTACAAGGAGATCGCCGAGATCATGGATACACCGATCGGGACCGTGATGTCGCGACTGCATCGCGGCCGCCGGCAACTGCGTGAGTTGCTGACCGATGTGGCCAAGGAGCGAGGCTTCATCCGCGGTGATCAGGCACCCGAGGAGGTGTCGTCGTGACCGAGTTCTCGCCCACGTCGGGCCACGATGGCCGCTCGGCAGACGGAGCCCCGCAGATCAAGGCCGAGTGCGCCGAAGTGATCGCCGAAGTTTGGACACTGCTCGACGGTGAATGCACTGCCGAGACTCGAGAGAAGCTGCGTAAGCACCTCGAGGAATGCCCGCCGTGTTTCCAGCTCTATGGCCTCGAGGAGCGAATCAAGGCGGTGATCGCTACCAAATGCCGTGGCGAGAGAGCTCCGGAGGGCCTTCGGGAGCGGCTACGGCTGGAGATCAGTCGTACGACGATCATCCGCCGGTAGCCGCCCCCATCCGGCTACGCGTTGGGGCGCTTGCCGTGGTTGGCCTTTTTGTACTTCCGGTCCTTCTTCTTGCGGCCACGCTTGGCCATAACTGATCTCCTCCTGGCAGATGTATCTGCAGATCAGTCTTCCATGCGCCGGGTGTTGCGTAGCCCGGGGCTACGCAATCGACCCGGAGCCGACTGGCACGATCGCGGCAGGCTGCCCCGGCGCCCCTACCCCTGCTGTCTGTCCCGGCAGGCCACCTGGCATCTGACCCGGTAGCGCCGGCGTCTGTCCGGGGAAGCCACTGGGCTGGCCGGGCAGTCCGCCGGGAAAGCCCGGGTTCTGGCCGGGCAGCCCACCCGGGATTTGTCCCGGCAGACCGCCGGGCATCTGTCCCGGGAGGCCGCCGGGGTAGCCGGGCGTCTGGCCGGGCAGCCCACCTGGGAGGCCGCCGGGGTAGCCGCCGCCGGGCATGCCGGGCACTCCGCCTGGGAGGCCGCCGGGGTAGCCGCCGCCGGGCATGCCGGGCACTCCGCCTGGGAGGCCGCCGGGGTAGCCGGGCGTCTGGCCGGGCAGTCCGCCCGGGAGCCCGCCTGGGAGGCCGCCGGGATAACCCCCACCCGGCATGCCGGGCACTCCGCCCGGGAGCCCACCGGGCATGCCGGGCACTCCGCCCGGGAGCCCACCGGGCATGCCGGGCACTCCGCCCGGGAGTCCGCCGGGCATTCCTCCGCCGAGGCCTCCGGACGACAAGGCGCTGCTGGCAGGCATCAACAGGTCCCCGGCGCCCGGGATGACGTTGTTCATCAGTCCGCTCAGCGAACCGAAGAGCGAATTGGCGATGTTCACCGCGCCGCCTGCCCCGCCGATGCCCCCCACGCCTGGTACAGGCAGTGGATCGTCAGCAAGGAATGGTTGCTGGGGAGCGGCCGAGGCAATGCCGGCGCCAACCGCGAAAGTGGCGATTGCTGCCAGCGCAGCCCCGATGCCGACCTTCACTCTGGTCATTGGGCGTCGAGCTGTCGGATTCGCAAAGATGTTCTCGGACAACGGAATTCCCCTCGGATTCGGATGATTCACATACTGTGCATCAGACACTCCAATCACTCTGGACACAATGCTGCTCAAATGTCACAGGAACAACACGACACGATCACAGGCGGGACTCTATAGGTTCGCTTAGTAATCTTGGAGTTTGCTTACTGAGACCTCCGCGATATCAGCCACGCCTTTTCTTAGCGCGCAATTGGGGGGCCGACCTGCGTCGTTGCCCCCGACACGACCCGCCGCTAGGACTCACTCCCTCGCGCCCGGGGCAACTGACTGTGGTTCGATAGAGCAACAGAATTTTCCCAACAGCGGCTGGGTAACGAACGGGGTGATGATGGCCGAGGACGTCCGCGCAGAGATCGTGGCCAGCGTGCTCGAAGTCGTCGTCAGCGAGGGCGACCAGATCGGCGAGGGCGACACCCTGGTGCTGCTGGAATCGATGAAGATGGAGATCCCCGTCCTGGCCGAGGTTGCCGGCACAGTCAGCAAGGTCAGCGTTTCGGTGGGAGACGTTATCCAGGCCGGCGACCTTATCGCCGTGATCAGCTAGCCATTGGCTCGCCTCTACCTCGTGGCGGGAGTCGCCGATGTCCACTCTCGGTGACCTGCTCGCCGAACACACCATGCTGCCGGGTCATGCCGTCGACCATTTGCACGCGGTAGTCGGCGAGTGGCAGCTGCTCGCCGACCTCTCATTCGCCGACTACCTGATGTGGGTCCGCCGCGACGACGGTTCGCTGGTGTGCGTCGCGCAGTGCCGGCCGAATACCTCCCCCACAGTTCTGCTGCGCGACGTGGTCGGCAGCGTGCTGGATGCCGACACCCTGCCGCTGATCGCCGCGGCGTTCGAATCCGGCACCATCGGACTGGAAAGCGATGCGGGCCAATCGTATTCGTGGCAGCAGACCGGCGTGAACATCGAAGCCGTGCCGGTGCGACACGGCGACATGGTGGTCGCGGTGCTGACACATCAGAAGGCCCTCGCGGACACCCATAAATCCAGCCCACTGGAGACCGCCTACATCGACTGCGCCGCGGACCTCGTCACCATGCTCTCCGAGGGCACCTTTCCCAACGTGGGAGACGTGGCGATGTCGCGCTCCAGCCCGCGCGCCGGTGACGGCTTCATTCGACTCGACGTCAATGGGGTCGTCTCCTACGCCAGCCCGAACGCGCTATCGGCCTACCACCGGATGGGCCTGACCTCGGAGTTGGAGGGCCACAACCTGATCGCCGTCACGCGCCCGCTGATCTCCGATCCGTTCGAGGCCCGTGAACTCGCCGAGCACGTGCTCGACTCCTTGGCCGGTGGTGCCAGCATGCGCATCGAGGTCGACGCCGGCGGCGCTACCGTGCTGCTACGGACGCTGCCGCTGGTGGTTCAGGGCTTGGCAGCCGGCGCTGCGGTGCTGGTTCGCGACGTCACCGAAATCAAACGCCGGGACCGCGCGCTGATCTCCAAGGACGCCACTATCCGGGAAATTCACCACCGGGTGAAGAACAACCTTCAGACCGTTGCGGCGCTGCTGCGCCTGCAGGCCCGCCGGACCACCAACGCCGAGGGTCGCGAGGCGCTCATCGAGTCGGTGCGGCGGGTGTCGTCGATCGCGCTGGTCCACGATGCGCTGTCGATGTCGGTGGACGAGGAAGTCAACCTCGACGAGGTGATCGACCGGATTCTGCCGATCATGAATGATGTGGCGACGGTGGACACCCCGATCCGGATCAATCGCACGGGCATGCTTGGGGTCCTGGACTCCGACCGGGCGACGGCGCTGATCATGGTGATCACCGAACTCGTGCAAAACGCCATCGAGCATGCGTTTGACCCGGCAGAAAGCCAACCCGCAGCCGGGGGTGGCTCGGTGACGATTCGAGCGGAGCGGTCGGCGCGTTGGCTCGACGTGGTAGTTCACGACAACGGCCACGGCCTACCCGAGGGCTTCAGCGTCGAGAAGTCCGACCGGTTGGGTCTGCAGATCGTGCGGACACTGGTATCCGCGGAGCTGGACGGCTCGCTGGACATGGACAACGCCCCCGAAGGCGGAACCGACGTGGTGTTGCGGGTACCGATCGGCCGTCGCGTCCGGGCCGCGCTGTAGCGCTGCACACAACGGTGCGGCCCCGACTTCTCGTCGGGGCCGCACCGTTGACGCGACTTAAACCCGGGTCAGACTCCGCTGCGGGCCTTCGTCCGGGCGTTGCGACGCTTCAGCGCGCGCCGCTCGTCTTCGCTCATGCCGCCCCATACCCCGGAGTCCTGGCCGCTGTTAAGTGCCCAGGAGAGGCACTCGGTGGTCACCGGACAGCGGTTACAGACCAGTTTCGCGTCAGCGATCTGCGCGAGGGCCGGCCCGCTGTTCCCGACGGGGAAGAACAGCTCCGGGTCCTCGTCGCGACAGACCGCGTTGTGGCGCCAATCCATAAGTCGTTACTCCTCACTGTGTGCGCAGCAGGGCGCACGAATGATTTTCTTCGGCTGTTAACGCAGGCACAAGAGATGTTTCCGTAACGTTGCATGCGATCATTCGATCGTTTCACAGGCTCAACAGATGTCAATAGCGGCTCGTTGGTCCGTGGGCAATCTCACTTTGGCGATCTGTTACCAAATCCCTTAATCGTTTGTACTACAGTCCGACCCATCTGACCAGCCTTTTTGCGCTCATCCCGCGCTTACCGCAGGTCAGGGCCTTAACTTGGCCTTATCTTGGCGGGCGGTGCGAGGACGTCCAGCGCGTTGGGAACCGCCCGGAACGTCATCTGCTCCCGCACGCCGAGGTAGTCACCGTCGAACTGGCTGGCAATCGGAGCCCCGGCGCAGCTGACCCGCACACAGGCCGCATCGTCGTCGCGGACGACCTGGCTGCCCTCGATCTTGGGCTGCCTGGAAAACATCTGTCCGACCAGCCTCAGGCTCGGCACCACCTTCAACCGGGTGACACCGAACACGCCCAACCCCGACTCGAAGGTGGTGCCGGGGTTGGTGTACATCGGCCGGTCGTTGGCGTAGGTCCATGGGCTGGAATTGGACACGAAGACGAAATGCACCCCGGAGATCGGCTCGCGCCCGGGCAACTCGACGATCAGCCTCGGTTCGCGACGGGAGTAGGCCACCGTGGCGCGCACCGCGGCGGTGATATACCGCGTCGGCGTGACCTTGATGCCCTTTTCTCGTTTCGCCTCCACCTTGGCCACCGCCTCGGCATCGACCCCCATACCGGCGTTCAGTATCGCCCACTGCTCGCCGCAGTCGATCAGCCCGATGCGGCGCCACTTCTTTTCTCGGCCATACCGGTCGAGCAGCCAGATGAGCTGGTTGGTGGCGTCGATCGGGCCTGGTGGGATGCCCAGTGACCGCGCCGTCACGTTCGCCGACCCACCCGGGACGATCGCCAGCGCCGGGACGTGCCCGGTCGGCAGGTCGCCGGGGCGGCCGAGCAGGCCGTTGACCACGTTGCTGACCGTGCCGTCGCCGCCGTGCACGACGACGAGATCGGCCCCGTCCTTGACGGCAGCCTGCGCGATTTCGCCGCCGTGGCCGCGGTGTCGAGTGTGCTCGACGGTCAGTTCTAGGCGGCTTTTCAGCGCGTGCGCCAGCAGGTCGCGCCCCGCGGTGGTGGTCGACGTCGCTGTGGGATTGACGATCAGCACGGCGCGCATGACGCCAAAGCCTACGGGAATGAAGTGGCTACGCTGACGCTGTGAGTAGTCAGCCGGCGGCGCCGCTAAGCGTGCGTGGCGCCGGGGCGATCGTTGCCGTGCAGGGCGCGACGGGGCTGGTTCTGGCTGTTGTTCTGCTGATCCGGGGACTCGGCGGTGCAGACCAACGGGTCGTCAACGGCTTCGGCACCGCGGCGTGGTTCGCTCTCGTCGGTGCGGCTGTGCTCGCTGCCGGCTGCGCATTGCTGCTCGGTAGGCACTGGGGTCGCGGGCTGGCGGTATTCGCCGAGTTATTGCTGCTGCCCGTCGCGTGGTACCTGGCGGTGGGTTCGCACCGGGCTCTGGTCGGAATCCCGGTGGGCGTCATTGCGCTGACCGTGTTGGCGTTGCTGTTCAGCCCGCCCGCTGTGCGCTGGGTCTCCAGCGGGGAATAGCGGATCAGCGCGGACCGGCCAGTTCCGCCAACTCCGGGCCGGACAACCGATAGGTGGTCCACTCGCCCTGTGGCTGAGCGTTGACGGACTCATACAGGGCGATCGCATCGGTGTTCCAGTTCAGCACCGCCCAGGACAGCCGGGTGTAGCCGTTGTCCACGCATTCCCTGGCCAGCGCTGTGAGCAACCCGCGGCCCAGCCCGAGCCGGCGAAACCGTGGACGCACATACAGGTCCTCCAAGTAGACGCCCTCGACGCCGTCCCAGGTCGAGAAGTTGAGAAACCACAGCGCCATCGCAGCGACTTCACCGTCCACCTCGCCGACGTGTGCTCGCAGCGTTGTGGGTTCGGTGAAAAGTGCTGTGCTGATTTGTTTTTCGTTGACGGTGCATTGGTCGGCCGCGCGTTCGAAGTCGGCCAGCCCGTGGATCATCGCGGTGATCGCCGCGGCGTCGGCAGGTGTGGCCCGCCGGATGCGCGTGCTCATAATGGAACTCCGAGCGCGGTCAGGATAGTGACGAATTTTGTTGTGGTCTCTGCGACTTCGTCATCAGGATCGGACTCGGCGACGATCCCGCCGCCGGCGTGGGCGAGTGCGGTACGGCGGTCGGCCGAAAGCTGCGCGCAGCGGATCGACACCACCCACCGTCCGTCGCCGCGCGCGTCGCACCAGCCGACAGCGCCGGCATAGAAGCCGCGATCGCCCTCGAGTTCGGTGATCAGGTCGGCGGCGGCGCCGGCCGGCACGCCTCCGACCGCCGGCGTGGGGTGCAGCGCCAGCGTCAAATCCATTGCGGTCGTGGAGGTGTCGCGCAGCCGTCCGGTGATCGGTGTGCTGAGATGCCAAAGCGCCGTGGTGCGGCTCAGTTCCGGTGTCGGCGCGATTGTCAGCTCGCTGCACAACGGACGCAGGGCATCGGCCATGGTGTCGATGACCAGTTGGTGCTCGTGGCGATCCTTGGCGGACGCGGCCAGCGCGGCGCCGGCATCGGTGTCGAGCTCGGGGTCGGCGGCGCGCGGCGCGGAACCGGCGAAGGGCCGACACGTCACCCGGTCACCGTCGCGCGCAACCAGCAGCTCGGGGCTGGCGCCTACCAAGGCCATGTCCGAATACTCTCCGCCCGCCGCTGACAGATCGACCAGATAGCAGTAGGCGGCGGGGTCCTGCGCGACCAGCCGACGCAGGATGATTCTGGCGTCCAGCGGAGCGTCGGCGGTCAGCTGCAGCGCGCGGGCCAGCACTACTTTCTGCAGGGTGCCGCCCGGAGCGGTCAGCTGCTCGCGTGCACGTCGAACCCGGGCACGGTGTTCTCCTGGCGAGGGAACCGCCTCGACCACCCGCACTGCCGGCGGCGGATCAGTCGGCCAGTCCGGCAGTCCGGCCGTGCGCCGAACGGAACGCGGCGCCATCAACGCGGCGGGACTGCTGACGTCAAAAGCTAATGCGCCCAGCACTATTGGCACTTCACCCGAACGCAAGGCGGTTTGCGCGTCGGTGACGTTGCGGTAGCAGGCTTGCACGCCGTCGGCGACCAGGGCGCCGGTCGGCCCGCACAGAACGAACGGTGGTTCGGTGGTGCTCACCCGGGTGCGATCGCCTGCGGGAGGCCGGTCAATCCGAGCGCAGCGAGCTGTCGCACGCCATGCTCGAACCCGCACACAGCGATCGAGCCGGCGAGCATCCAAAAGCGGCTGCCCTCGACGAGCGGTAGCTCGACCCAGCGCGTGATCACCGAACGGGAAAAGTGGCTGTGGCCTACGAACAGCACGTCGCGCGAGGTCATATGTTCCAACGCCAGCGCGACGGCCCGATCAGCGCGGTCACTGACTTGGGCCACACTCTCGCCGCCGGGGCAACCGCGCGTCCAGATCAGCCAATCAGGAACTGATTCGCGGATCTGCGAGGTCGTCAACCCCTCGTAGGAACCGTAATCCCATTCTGCGAGCAGGGGGGACACCTCGTCCACGGCCAGCCCTGCCAATTTGGCTGTGGTCAGGGCACGTATACGCGGGCTGCTGATCACAAGCGGGTCAGCGAGTTTCAGTTCGCGTAGAACGCGCCCGGCAAGCTCGGCCTGGACTCGGCCGGTATCGGTCAGTTCGATGTCGGTGCGGCCTGTGTGCTGGCCCGACTTGGACCACTCGGTCTCGCCGTGCCGCAGCAACACCAGCCGATGGTTCTCAATGCCCATGCTGACTGATTGTGCCTGAGACTCACCGCCATCCATGCGCGGGCACAATGGGGTTGATGCCAGGATGGCACTGACAGCGCCGATGACGATGCAAAGCGATGCGATGAGGAGGAGCGGCCCTTGTGACGAACATGCGAGTGCTGGCAGTGGCCAACCAGAAGGGCGGGGTGGCCAAAACGACGACGGTGGCCTCGCTGGGTGCGGCGATGGTGGACGCGGGGCGGCGAGTGCTGCTCGTCGACCTGGACCCGCAGGGCTGTCTGACTTTTTCGCTCGGCCAAGATCCGGACAAGTTGGCAGTGTCGGTGCACGAGGTGTTGCTCGGTGAGGTGGAGCCGGACGTCGCCCTGGTCGACACCGACGAGGGGATGACGCTGCTGCCGGCCAACATCGACCTGGCCGGCGCCGAAGCGATGCTGCTGATGCGGGCCGGCCGCGAATACGCGCTTAAACGCGCGCTGGACAAGCTCGGCGACCGTTTCGACGTGGTAATCATCGACTGCCCGCCGTCGCTGGGTGTGCTCACTCTCAATGGGCTGACGGCCGCCGACGAGGTCATTGTGCCGTTGCAGTGCGAAACCCTGGCGCATCGCGGCGTCGGCCAATTCCTGCGCACAGTGGCCGATGTCCAGCAGATCACCAACCCACGCCTGCGGTTACTCGGCGCGCTGCCGACACTGTATGACCCGCGCACCACGCATACCCGCGACGTGCTGCTCGATGTCGCCGACCGCTACGACCTGCCGGTGCTGGCGCCGCCCATTCCGCGCACCGTGCGGTTCGCCGAAGCCAGCGCGTCTGGCTCGTCGGTGATGGCCGCGCGCAAGAACAAGGGCGCGTCCGCCTACCGAGAGTTGGCGCAGACGCTGCTCAAACACTGGAAGTCCGGCAAAGCGCTGCCGACGTTCACCATCGACGCCTAGTCACCCCAGCGCGACGAGGGTGTTGCCCCGCTGCTCGAGTATCTGTGAACCCGCAACGGTCGGGATCACCGGGGAGCTGCCCGGCGGCCGGGCCACCGGCAGAAAGCCTGCACCGTCGCCGGTGACAGGATCACAAACGGCGATGCCGTCGGTGACGGGGACCAGCAACTTGCCGGCCATGATCGTCGCCGGCCCCACCGGAGCGGAAGGCCTTGCGGGCGCAATGGAATAGCGGTGGGTCAGGGTTGCGCCGTCGAACACCATCACCGCGTCGCCGGTCCACCACGTCACCAGATTGCCGGGCCGCGAAACCACGCTCGACGTCGACGGCGGCCTGGGCAGCAGCGTGCTGGCCACGGTGACGCCGCTCTCGTCGACCACGTCCACTTTGGGCTGCGGCGCCGGGAGGTAGATGAGGGTTTTCGTCTCGGCCACCGCCAGGACCCGGGCACCGGAACCCACGCCGATCCCCGGCTCGGGCACGTCGCGCAGCTCCGGTTCGTCTTCTTCCTTGCTGGGGCGCAGCAGGGTGAGCCGCAGATCCGCCTGGCTGCCACACGCGCCGAGCACCGAAACCGCCGCCGAGCTGGCCGCCGCCGAAACCAATCGGCAGCCGGTGTGCAGTCCCTTCGAGGACGGCTTCACCCTGGCGTCGATCTCGCCGTAGGACAGCATCCGGACCATGTCGGAGCGCCACAGTTCCAACCTGGTGTCGCCGGCCGATAACACCGTGGTGCCATCGGAGGACAGGCTGACCCGCTTGTCGGCGTAGCTGCTTCGCGCGGGTCCGCGGCGACCGGTGGACCCGTCGATCGCGCTGACCTGGCCGCAGCCCCGGTCGTCGCGGTAGACCGCGACCGCGAAACGGTAGACCCCGGCGACCCCGCACAGAGCGCTGCCGCGCGAGTAGATCCACCGCACGTGGCCGGTGACCGGATCACGCCCCTGGACGGCACGCCCGTCGGCGGTGACGACGGTTCCGGCGACGACGACAGGCTGGTCGGTCGGCGCATTGGGGGCGGTCCAGAGCTGCTTGAGCGAGTCCGGCAGTTCGTGGGCCAGCCGCGGGCTGGGCGCGGGCCCCACCGCGGGCCGGCTGATCGTGGCCCGAGCATCGCTGGTCCACCAGATCAACGCCGCAGCCATTATGACGACCACCGCGATCGCTGCCGCGGCCAATACGTCGGCCTTGGTGCGGCGTTCCGGTTTGACCATCAGGCGGCAGGTGACACCGGTTCAGTTGGCATTCGCGGCGACGCCCGCTGACTTGCGGGGGCGGCGACGGCGGCGGCGGCCACTGTGTGCGCCATCGCCGGATTTCGCCTTCGCGCTGTCCGCAGAAGACGCAGAAGACACCGCCGAGGTCGAAGCCGCTGCCTCGCCGTTGGTGGCACCGCCGGCGTCGGGGTGGCCTGTTGCCGATTTGCCTCCGCGGGTGCGCTGCCGCTGCCGGCTGCTCTTGCGCGGACGCGGACCCGATCGGTCGCCGTCGCGCTCACCCGAAGTGGCACGCTTAGCCTGCGATTTGCGCGGTGACCCGACGGTGCCGCGGGCCTCGGTGGGGATGTCCATTTCGTCGTACAGGTGCGGCGAACTGGAGTAGGTCTCGGACGGATCCGGGCAGCCCAGGCCGAGCGCCTTATCGATCATCGTCCAGCGGGCGAGCTCGTCCCAGTCCACCAGGGTGACCGCGACACCGGTCTTTCCGGCCCGGCCGGTGCGGCCGATGCGGTGCACGTAAGCCTGTTCGTCCTCAGGGATCTGGTAGTTGATGACGTGCGTGACGTCGTCGACGTCGATCCCGCGCGCGGCAACGTCGGTGGCGACCAGAACATCGATACCGCCGCTACGGAACGCTTTGAGTGCCTTCTCGCGGGCTATCTGCCCCAGGTCGCCGTGCACGGCGCCCACTGCGAAACCGCGTTCGGCCAACTCGTCGGCGACCTTCTGCGCGGTGCGCTTGGTGCGGGTGAAGACCATGGTCGCGCCGCGTCCACGGGCCTGCAGGATTCGGCTGACCAGCTCGACCTTGTCCAGCGCGTGGGCGCGGTATACGAACTGCTTGGTCAGGTCGTGGACCGCGGAGGAGTGCGGCGCCTCAGCCCGGATGTGGGTGGGCTGGTTCATGAACGTGCGGGCCAGCGTGATGATCGGGTCCGGCATCGTCGCCGAGAACAGCATCGACTGCCGCTCGTCGGGGATTTGGCGCAAGATGCGTTCGATGTCGGGCAGGAAGCCGAGGTCGAGCATTTCGTCGGCCTCGTCCAGGATCAGCACCGACAGCCCGCCCAGCTGCAGATGCCCCTGCTGGGCCAGGTCAAGCAACCGGCCGGGGGTGCCGACCACCACGTCGGCGCCGGCGCGCAGCGCCTCGATCTGCGGCTCATAGGGCCGGCCGCCGTAGATAGAGACCACCGACAGCCGTCGGTCGTCGTCGGTGGTCAGGTACTTGGCGGCGGTGGCCAGGTCGCCAGACACCTGCAGGCACAGTTCGCGGGTGGGTACGACGATCAGCGCCCGCGGAATGCCGTTGAGGGGGCGTTGCGCTCCGGAGGTGGTGATCCGCTGCAGCAGCGGGACCCCGAACGCGAAGGTCTTGCCCATTCCAGTGCGGGCCTGGCCGATCAGGTCGTCCCCGGCTAGTGCGAGCGGCAGCGTGAGCTCTTGGATAGCAAAGGGATGCTTGATGCCTTCCTCGGTCAGTGCCTGCACTATTTCATCGCGGACGCCGAGTTCGGCAAAGGTGGTTTCGGATGTGGTTCGGGTGGGTGTGATTAATGGGGTCATGCGTGAAACGCGATGCCTTTCGGTGTCGTATTCGGTTAGTCAATCGTTGCGGTCACGCGCGCACCAGTTGACTGTCGAATACGTTGCCGATTCGCGGGCCCTGCGCTCATGAGGCGGGCCAACTGCGTGCACGCACATTGCACCGGTACCGGCCGTAAGGATCTACTGCCAATACCTGCATTGATCATAGCTGGTAGGTCGTCGCGACCGGGGATCGCGGTCCGGTCAGCGCGGCGAAGCCGGGCGCAGCGGGTCGCCACCGACACCGCCACTGACACATAGAGTGTTGGTATGACTTCGCTTTCGGGCGCCGACGAGCGGTCCGATCCACCCTTGTACCGAGTGCCGGCGGACCATCCCGGCGTCAACGAGTTGTTCGCGGTGTTGGCCTACGGCGAGGTCGCGGCGTTCTACCGGCTCACCGACGAGGCGCGGATGGCGCCAAATCTGGCGGGACGGATCTCGATGGCGAGCATGGCGGCAGCCGAGATGGCGCACTATGAGCTGCTGCACGACGCCCTGGAGAGCCGCGGCGTCGACGTCGTGCCGACGATTTCGAGGTACGCCTCCGCGCTCGACGGCTACCACCGGCTGACCACGCCGAGCACCTGGCTGGAGGCGTTGGTCAAGACCTATGTGGGTGATTCGCTGGCCGCCGACTTCTATCTGCAGATCGCCGACGGGCTGCCCGACGAGGTCGCCGACGTGGTGCGCGCGACGATGGCGGAGACCGGACACTCCCAGTTCGTCATCGCCGAGGTGCGCGCGGCGGTGACCAAGAGCGGGCGACAGCGCAGCCGACTGGCGTTGTGGTCACGTCGTCTGCTCGGCGAAGCGATCACCCAGGCCCAGTACGTGTTGGCCGAACACGATGAGCTGGTCGACCTGGTGGTGTCGAGGACAGAGGGCTTGACGCAGCTGGCGGGGTTCTTCGACCGGCTTCAGCGCCTGCACAACGACCGGATGCGGGAACTCGGCCTCGCCTAGCGGTTGCAGGTCGCGATCATCGTGCTGCTGGTCGACATTGCAATGGGCTGACCCGCGCCGTCGATGATCGAGCAGTTGAGATGACCCGTCAGGCTTGTCGCGACGACGGACCTGATCTGCACTCCGGGGTTAGTCACCACCGTCCTGGACCAGGGCAGTGACACGTTGAAATCCGTCTGAGGCGCGCCCTGAGCGTCGGTGTAGACGACGGTCACCAGATCGAAGAGTGCCTTGGTCCCGGTGACTCGATAGACAAACGTGCGAGCGGTCACGTCCGGTGGTACCGGGGGAACCGCGGCAGGTGGTGGGATCTCGACTGGCGCGGTGCTGGTGGCTGTCGGGCTGGGCTGTCGCGGGGGCGGTGTCACGGTGGTGACGGTCTCGGGCGGCAGGGCCGGCACCAAGCTGGGCCGCGGTGCCGCGCTGCGAGGTGGCACCACCACCGTCGCCGAGGTCGAGGCGCTGTCGCCGCCGTTGACGATCACGACCGTGGCGATCACCGCGAGCACGAAGACGATCCCGGCGATCGCCGCCACCGGGCGCCAGCGCTGATCGTAGGGCGCAACCGCGTCATCGCCGTCGGCGTAGATGTCGTCGACGGTGTCATCGTCTGGGTAGTCCTGGATGTCACTATCCAAGTAATTCGTGGTGCTGATGGTGCAGATGTTATCTATGTATCCGATAGCCGAAGGTCGCGGCGCGCGCGTGTCAGGTCACGATTTGCCAACGGCGGTCGGCTTCACCCGCCCACGGAAGCCTTGCTGCCGACCGGCTTTCAGCACGCCATGGCGGCGTCCACTAGCCTGCTTGCTGGAGAAGGGTTTCCAAACGACCACCAGGACAGAACGGGAAGGGGCCGACGTGGAGGTCAAGATCGGTATCACGGACAGCCCGCGCGAGCTGGCCTTCAGCAGTGCGCAAACGCCTGGCGAAGTCGAAGAATTGGTCAACGCCGCGCTGGGCGCCGGTTCCAACGTGCTGAGCCTGACCGACGAGAAGGGTCGCCGGTTCGTGGTCAACGCAGCCAAGATCGCCTACGTCGAGATCGGCGTCGCGGACTCGCGCCGGGTGGGTTTCGGAATCGGCAGCGGCGCGGCTAGGAACGGGTGAGCGGCACGTGTGACAGCCCGCCCCAGGCGAACAGCACGGTGCCGTCGACGGCATCATCTTTCGAAATCGGCCGATCGGTGTCCAACCAGTACCTGGCGCAGTCGACGCTAAGCGCCACCAGGGCGACCGCGACCATCCGGGCGCGGTGCGGGTCCAACCCGGAGTCCGCACTGATCAGATCGAAAACCGCGTCGATGCACGATTCGGTGGCCACCCGCACCTGCGCGGCGACCGTGGGCTCGGTGACGTAGTCGTTGTCGAAGATCAACCGGTAGCCCTGGCCGTCGTGATCGATGAAATCGAAGAACGCCTGGACCGCCGACCGTAACCGTTGCCGGTTGTCGGTGGTGGTGCGCAACGCCTGGCGCACACCGGACACCAGGTTCTCGACGTGTCGCTGCAGCACCGCCAGGTATAACTCGAGCTTGCTGGAAAAATGTTGGTAAAGAACGGGTTTGCTGACTCCCGCCCGTTCGGCGATCTCGTCCATGCCGGCGGCGTGGTAGCCCCGATCCACAAAAATCTCGCTCGCGGCGATGAGCAGCTGGCCGCGACGCTCGTCACGGGGCAGCCGGTTGCCCCGCCGGGGGGAGGTGCCGCGCGTCCCCGCCGGCCGATTACTCCCGCCCACCTTGACCGCGCCCCCTTCGGCGGCGTTGGCGAGATCGCTCATCAAGTCCTCAAATCTTATCTATCTGATCGTCGTACCGCCCGTGTAGTGATGCGCGGCTAATCGCAACGACACTACTACCCGCCGCGCTTTTGGGATCGACCATCCACGCCCCGAATGCTCGGCAGAGCGGGTTGGCCGATAACGGTATGCCGTTACCTGCGGGCGCGCCGAGAGTCCCAGCTAGCGACCGTTGTGCCATCCTTGGGACGTGACCTACGACCCGGATCGGCGCGGGGGCAACCGGGCACCGGTGCTCCGCGACGACTGGCGGGAACCCCTGCGTGCGCAGCGGGATCCTCTTGCGTGGGGCTCAGGGCGGGTCCGCTCCAATCGGGATAACAGCCGCTGGCGCAAACAGAGCTGGCTCGGACGCTTTGTGTCCACCTACGGCTGGCGCGCATACGCGCTGCCGGCGCTGGTTGCCGTCACCGCCGTGGTGATCTACCAGACCGTGACCGGGACCAGCATGCCTGCGCCGGCCTCGGGTGAGCCCGTCCAGGGGCCGCCGAAAATCGGGGCAGTGGGCACGGCGATCATCGACGCACCTCCGCGCGGTCTGACTCAGTTCGACGCCAACCTGCCCACCGGGATGCTGCCCAACGGCGGTCCGTTCACCGACGCCGGCGACAAGACATGGCACATCGTCCCGGGCGGCACGCCGCAGATCGGCCAGGGCACCGTCAAGGTCTTCAAATACACCGTCGACGTCGAAAACGGCATTAATCCCGCCGCGTTCGGTGGAGACGACGCGTTCGCCGCAATGGTCGACCAAACGCTGGCCAACCCAAAAAGCTGGATACGCAACCCGCAGTTCGCGTTCATCAGGATCGACGGGACCGACCGGAGCAAACCCGATATCCGGATCTCGCTGAGCTCCCCGATGACCGTGCGGGAAGGCTGTGGCTACGAATTCCCGCTGGAGACGTCCTGCTACAACCCGTCCTACGGAGCCGAAGCGCAACCCCGGGTCTTCCTCAACGAGGCACGGTGGGTGCGTGGTGCGGTGTCCTTTGAGGGCGACGTCGGTTCCTACCGGCAGTACCTGATCAACCACGAGGTCGGCCACGCCATCGGCTATCTGCGCCACGAGCCCTGCGACCAGCAGGGCGGCCTGGCGCCGATCATGATGCAGCAGACGTTCTCGACCGACAACGACGACGCTTCGAAATTCGACCCGGAGTGGGTCAAGCCCGACGGCAAGACCTGCCGATTCAATCCCTGGCCGTATCCGATCGCCTAGCCCGGCGACGATGCAGACCGCGTAGCGGTCTGAGAAGGAGCCGGGCAATCGAACCTAGCCCGGCGACGATGCAGACCGCGTAGCGGTCTGTTGAGGAGGCGGGCAATCCAGCCGGACCCGGCTCGGGAAGCAGCGGCGGCTGTTTGCCGTTGTTGGGCACAGCTGCTGTGATGGTTTTTATCGCACGGAATGCCAAACTCCAGTGACGAATCGAGGCGATATCGGTGTCTGGACCAGACAGGTCGTTGCCACCGCTTGTTGAGCCGGCCGCCGAGCTGACGCGGGATGAAGTTGCCCGCTACAGCCGGCATCTCATCATTCCCGACCTGGGCGTCGACGGGCAGAAGCGGCTCAAAAACGCCCGGGTGCTGGTGATCGGCGCCGGAGGCCTTGGCGCGCCGACACTGCTTTACCTGGCCGCCGCGGGTGTCGGCACGATCGGCATCGTGGACTTTGACGTCGTCGACGAATCCAATCTGCAACGCCAGATCATTCACGGGGTGTCCGACATCGGCCGATCCAAAGCGCAGTCCGCCCGCGACTCGATCGCCGAGGTCAACCCGCTGGTGGACGTGAGGCTCCATGAGGAGCGACTCGAACGGCACAACGCCGTCGAGTTGTTCGAGCAATACGACCTGATCCTCGACGGCACCGACAACTTCGCCACCCGATATCTGGTCAACGACGCTGCGGTGCTGGCCCGCAAGCCCTACGTATGGGGGTCGATCTACCGGTTCGAAGGCCAGATCTCGGTGTTCTGGGAGGATGCGCCCGACGGACGTGGCCTCAACTACCGCGACCTGTACCCGGAAGCGCCTCCGCCGGGCATGGTGCCGTCCTGCGCCGAAGGTGGTGTGCTCGGCATTCTGTGCGCGTCGATCGCGTCGGTGATGGGCACCGAGGCGATCAAGCTGATCACCGGTATCGGCGAGCCGCTGCTCGGCCGGCTGATGGTGTACGACGCGTTGGAGATGAGCTATCGCACCATCACGATCCGCAAGGACCCGTCCACGCGCAAGATCACCGAGCTGATCGACTACGAGGAGTTCTGCGGGGTGGTGTCCGACGATGCGGCCGAGGCGGCCGCTGACTCCACGATCACCCCGCGCGAGCTGCGGGAGTTACTGGAGTCCGGCAAGAAGGTGGCGCTGATCGACGTGCGTGAGCCGGTGGAGTGGGACATCAATCACATCGACGGCGCCCAACTGATTCCGAAGTCGCTGATCAACTCCGGCGAGGGCTTGGCCAAGCTGCCGCAGGACCGGATGCCCGTGCTGTATTGCAAGACAGGTGTGCGCTCAGCGGAGGCTTTGGCCGCGCTGAAGAAAGCCGGGTTTGCCGACGCGGTACACCTGCAGGGCGGGATCGTGGCATGGGCCAAACAGATGCAGCCCGACATGGTGATGTACTGACCCGTTGATGACGCTGGCTGTCCGGGGCGGGACGGCGTAGCCGCCGCTCGAGTGGGCGACCGCATTTGGGCGAAGCCGGCTCATCGTGTCTAGCTCCGACAGTTCGCTGGCCCCGATTAGGCTGATCGCGTGACTGTCGAGCCGCCGCCCGAGCATGTGCTGTCGGCGTTCGGTCTGAGCGGTGTGCGGCCCATACCGTTGGGAGCCAGCTGGGAAGGTGGCTGGCGGTGCGGCGAAGTCGTGTTGTCGATGGTCGCCGACAATGCGCGCGCCGCCTGGTCCGCGCGGGTGCGCGAGACGCTGTTTGTCGACGGCGTGCGGTTGGCCCGGCCGGTGCGGTCGACCGATGGGCGTTACGTGGTTTCCGGCTGGCGAGCAGACACCTTCGTGGCCGGCCAACCCGAGCCCCGGCACGATGAGGTGGTGTCGGCAGCGGTGCGGCTGCACGAGGCCACCGGCAAACTGGAGCGTCCCCGCTTCCTCACCCAGGGGCCCACGGCGGCGCCGTGGGCCGATGTCGACGTCTTTGTCGCCGCGGACCGTGCCGCCTGGGAAGAACGACCGCTGCAGTCGGTTCCGGCGGCCGCGCGGGCGGCGTCGCCGAGCGCGGACGGGCAGCGGTCGGTCGAGCTGATCAATCAGCTTGCCGGACTGCGCCACCCCACCAAGAGCCCCAACCAGCTGGTCGACGGGGATCTCTACGGAACCGTGCTGTTCGCCGGCGCTGCTGCCCCCGGGATCACCGACATCACGCCGTACTGGCGGCCTGCGTCGTGGGCGGCCGGAGTGGTCGTCGTCGACGCGTTGTCCTGGGGCGAGGCCGACGAAGGACTCATCGAACGTTGGAACGCCCTCCCGGAATGGCCGCAGATGTTGTTGCGTGCGTTGATGTTCCGGCTCGCGGTGCACGCGCTGCACCCGCGTTCGACGGCGGCCGCCTTCCCCGGTCTGGCCCGCACGGCCGCTCTGGTGCGTTTGCTCCTCTAGAATTCGTGACGGATCTCGTCCAGGTTGATCTTGCCGTCGATCGCGAGAATTCCTTCTGCCCGAAGCAGTTCCAATTGCCGGGTGGTCAGATGCCTTGCGGGACGGCCAGATGCCGTGATCACCCGGTGCCAAGGCAGGTCCGAGGAGTCGGTGCGCATGATCCAGCCGACAATGCGCGGGCTGGAAAGCTTTGCGGCAAAAGCGATATCGCCGTAGGTGGCGACTCTGCCGGCCGGTATCGAGGCAACCAGCGCGCGCACCCGCTCGACCTGCTCGTCGGTCACCGGCGCCACGATCAGGACATCCGTTCGCGGATCAGCACCGCGACGTCCGCCGGCTTGGCCTCGGCCACCATGTGATCGCAGTCGAAATCGATCAGCTGAAAATCAGCGCCCAGTTGCTCGTGTAGGGCGGCGATGAGCCGGTCGGTGACGTACGGTGGCGACGTCCGCGCCCCCCGCACCAACGTCGTGCTAATTCCGTTGGGCGGCAACATGATTTCGCGGGCCAACTCACTCCAGTAAGACATCATCGCGGGCAGGCTGACGCGCCAACCGTACCGCCCGCCCGGCAGCGCGACCAGGTGGTCGTCGACTTCGGCGTCGAGCACGGCCGGGTCGACCCCTGCCCAGGAGCCGGTGGCCTTCTCGGCACGGGCTTCCGCGGCGTCCGGGTAGTCGGGTGAGGCCAGCATAGCGTCGGCGATCTCCCGCATCCGCTCGCCGTCCAGACCGATCGCCGGGTCAAGCAACACCAGTGCCGCCACCCGGTCGGGGTGGGTGGCGGCCAGGTGCAGCGCGACCGCGCTCCCGAACGAGTGCGCGACCACCACAACCGGGCCGTCGGCCTGCCGCTTGAGCAGCGCGGCCAGCGCGGCGACATTGGCGTCGATGGTCCATGGTGCCGCCCACGACGACCTGCCGTGCCCGATCAGATCGGGTGCGGCAACGGTGATCTCGGCCAGGTGCTGATTCGCCAGCGGTTGCCAGCGCTTCCCGTGCCCGGTCAGCCCGTGGATGGCCAGCAAGCGCACCGGCCCGGAGGGGCCGTAGCGGTGCACGTGCATCCGGGTCACGCGTTGATGGTGCCAGTTCGACGCCGGCGCATCGCCGGCCGGGCGGACTTGTCGGACCCCCGTGATGTCATGCCGCTATGTCTTTCCGCTGGGGTCCCGAGGCGCGCGCCATGCTGGATCCCGGTTTGCGCGGCGTGGTGCGAGTGCTGGGCGGTCCGGGAACCGGTAAGAGCAGCTTGTTGATCGACGCGGCGGCTGCGCGCATCGCCGCCGGGGCCGATCCGGAATCGGTGCTGCTGCTGACGGGTTCGGGCCGGATCGGGGCACGGGCTCGCAGTGCGTTGACGACGACGTTGTTGCGCTCGCAGGAACTCGGCGCCTGCCGTGCTGTCATCCGGGAGCCACTGGTGCGCAGCGTGCACAGTTACGCGTTCGCCGTGCTGCGGTTGGCGGCGCAGCGCGCCGGCGGTCCACCGCCTCGGTTGGTCACCTCTGCTGAACAAGACGCGATCATCGCCGAACTGCTCGCCGGTGAGATCGAGGACGGGCCAGCCACGACGACAGCGTGGCCGGCCGAGCTGCGGGCCGCCCTGGGCACCGCGGGCTTCGCCGCCGAACTGCGCGAGTTGCTCACCCGCTGCGCCGAACGAGGGGTGGACCCGGAGCGGCTACAGCGGCTGGGCCGGCTGTGCGGTCGCCCGGAATGGGCGGCCGCGGGCCAATTCGCGCGTAGGTATGAGCAGGTGATGCTGCTGCGCGCCACTGTGGGAACGGCTGCTCCGCAGGCGACGACGCCGGCAGTCGGGGCCGCCGAGTTGGTGGGCGCTGCGCTCGAAGCTTTCGCGGTCGACCCGGAGTTGCTGGCCGCCGAACGCGCCCGGATCGGCGTTCTGCTGGTTGACGACGCTCAGCAACTCGACCCGCAGGCCGCTCTGCTGGTGCGAGTGCTGGCTGCCGGCGCTGACGTGACGCTGCTCGCCGGTGACCCGGCTCAGGCGGTGTTCGGCTTCCGCGGCGCCGAGCCGGCGGCGCTGCTGGGCGATGCTCCCCCGCAAGCGGGTGGGGGTCCCCCCAGCCGCGCAGCGGCGAGGGGGCGTGCCCCCTCGCCCTCGGTGACGCTGACGAGGTCACACCGTTGCGCTCCCGCCGTGGCGCGGGCAGTCTCCGGTCTCGCCGGCCGGCTTCTCGACGGCTGCGAAATCGAGGGCAGCGGAGACGATTCCGGCTCAGTCGACGTGCGACTGACCGCGTCCGCGGGTGCGGAGGCGGCCCTGATCGCCGATTCGTTGCGACGCGCGCACCTCATCGATGGGGTGCCGTGGTCGCAGATGGCGGTCATCGTCCGGTCCGTGCCACGCGCCGCCGCCGGGTTGTCCCACGCGTTGGAACGAGCCGGAGTTCCAGTCGCCGCGCGGGCGGTCTCGGGTTCGCTGGCCGAACAACCCGCTGCGAAGGCGCTGCTGACGGTGCTGGCCGCCACAGCCGACCGGCTGACCGGCGAGCGTGCGCTGACCCTGCTGACCGGGCCGATCGGGCGAGTCGATCCGATTTCGCTTCGCCAGCTGCGGCGGACGCTCCGCCGCGTCGACATGGACGGGCCGCCAAGAGAATTCGGCGACCTGTTGGTGCAGGCCTTGGACGGCGGCGGAGTTTCCGGTATCCAGGCGCGGTCGCTGCGACGGGTACGCGCGGTGCTGGACGCCGCTGCCCGCTGTCACGCGCGCGGCGAGGACCCGCGCTACATCTTGTGGGCGGCGTGGCAACGCTCGGGTCTGCAGCGTCGCTGGCTGGCGGCGTGTGAGCGTGGCGGACCGTCCAGCGCTCAGGCCGGCCGGGACCTCGATGCGGTGACGGCACTGTTCGACGCCACCGACCAATACCTGTCGCGTACTGCCGGCCCGTCGCTGCCCGGGTTGATCGACCACCTGGACGCGCTGCAAACCGCCGCCGGCGCCCTCGAGCCCACGACCGGAGCTGAGCAGGTCAGCGTGCTCAGCGCGCATGCGGCGCTGGGCCACGAATGGGACCTGGTCGTCATCGCTGGCCTCCAGGAAGGTTTGTGGCCCAACACAATTCCGCGCGGCGGCGTGCTCGGCACGCAGCGGTTGCTGGACGTCCTCGACGGGGTCACCGAGAACGCCTCGATGCGGGCACCGCTGCTGGCCGAGGAACGGCGGCTGCTGGTGGCAGCGATGGGCCGGGCGCGCAAGCGGCTGCTGGTGACGGCGATAGACGGAGAGGCAGGCGACGGCAGCGAGGCCTCTTTGCCGTCGCCGTTCTTCTCCGAGATCGCGCAGTGGGCCGCCGGCAGCCCGGATGCCGCTTCACCCGATGGCGGCGACCCGCTGCGCCCGGCTTCGCCGCGCTGGCGATCGCCGCTGCAACCGGTCGCGGCGCCGCGGGTGCTGTCGGCGGCCGCCGTGGTGGGCCGGCTGCGCGGGGTGGTGTGCGCACCGCAGGGAGCGGTGAGCGACGGGATGCGTGATTGTGCGGCAACGCAATTGGCGCGGTTGGCCGCAGCAGGTGTGCCGGGCGCCGACCCGGCCGGTTGGCACGGCATGACACCGGTCAGCACCACCGAGCCGTTGTGGAGCGGGGACGACCAGGTGGTCACACTGACTCCGTCGAGCCTGCAGACGCTGACCGACTGCCCGCTGCGCTGGCTGGCCGAACGCCACGGCGGAACCGACGCCCGCGACCTGCGCTCCACGGTCGGCTCGGTGCTGCATGCGCTGGTCGCCGAACCGGCAGGCAGCGAGTCGCAGTTGCTGGCCGCCCTGGAACGGGCCTGGCAGCACCTGCCCTTCGAATCTCGTTGGTATTCAGCCAACGAGCTGACGCGCCATCGCGCGATGATCCAGGCGTTCCTGGCGTGGCGGGCCCAGACCCGCGGCGAGCTGACCGAGGTGGGCGTCGAAGTCGACGTCGACGGAGTGCTCGACGCCCGAGGTGGCGCAAGCGTGCGGCTGCGCGGACGGGTCGATCGGATCGAACGCGACGCCGCCGGTCGGCTGGTCATCGTCGACGTCAAGACCGGCAAGACGCCAGTCAGCAAGGACGACGCACAGCGACATGCCCAGCTGGCCGCATACCAGCTGGCGGTGGCCGAGGGTCTGGTAGCTCAAGGCGATGAGCCGGGCGGTGCACGGCTGCTGTACCTGGGCAAGACCGGGCCCGCGGGTGCGACCGAACGCGAGCAGGACCCGTTGACACCCGAGGCACGCGACGAGTGGCGCAACCTGGTCCGCGAGGCGGCTGAGGCGACCGCCGGGCCGCAATTCGTCGCCCGGGTCAACGACGGCTGCGCGCACTGCCCACTGCGACCGAGCTGCCCGGCCCATCTCGGCGCCGAGGGGGCGGTATGACGACACCAGTTGCAGTACGCTATAACCCAGCGGAATTAGCATGTGCCCTAGGTCTTTTCGAGCCAACCGCAGAGCAGGCGGCGGTCATCGCCGCGCCGCCGGGGCCGTTGGTGGTCATCGCCGGGGCCGGTGCCGGGAAAACCGAAACGATGGCAGCGCGGGTGGTGTGGCTGGTCGCCAACGGTTACGCCGAACCCGGACAGGTGCTGGGGCTGACCTTCACCCGCAAGGCCGCCGGTCAGCTGCTGCGACGGGTCCGTTCCCGGCTGGCCCGGCTAAGCGGCACCGGATTGACAATCGGCAGCCACCCGGGACCGCCGCCCGGTGAGCCGGCTGGCACACCGGCGGTCAGCACATATCACGCGTTCGCCGGCCAGCTGCTGCGCGAATACGGTCTGCTTTCGCCGGACGCGGGGGAGCGCGTACAGCCCGTCGAGCCCGACACCCGGCTGCTCAGCGAGACAGAGCTGTGGCAGCTGGCATTCGACGTCGTCAACGGCTACGGCGGAGAGCTGCACACCGACAAAACCCCGGCCACGGTCACCTCGATGGTGCTGCGGCTGTCGGGTCAGCTTGCCGAGCACCTGGTCGACACCGGTCAGCTTCGCGACACGCATGTCGAGCTCGAACGGCTGGTGCACACCCTGCCGGCGGGCCGCTACCAACGTGACCGCGGACCCAGCCAGTGGCTGCTGCGGATGCTGGCGACCCAGGCCGAGCGCGCCGAGCTGGTGCCGCTGATCGACGCGCTGCACCGGCGGATGCGGGCCGAAAAGGTGATGGACTTCGGCGCGCAAATGGCCTACGCCGCGCAGCTGGCAACCGCGGTGCCGCAAGTCGGTGAGCAACTGCGCGCGCGCTACCGGGTGGTGCTGCTCGACGAATACCAAGACACCGGATACGCCCAGCGCATCTTGTTGTCGTCACTGTTCGGCGGCGGCGTCGACGATGAGCTGGCGCTGACCGCCGTCGGCGACCCGATCCAGTCCATCTATGGCTGGCGTGGCGCCTCGGCGACCAATCTGCCCCGGTTCACCACCGACTTCCCGCGACCCGACGGCAGCCCGGCGCCGGTCCTGGAATTGCGAACCAGCTGGCGCAACCCGCCACGGGCGCTGCATGTGGCCAACGCCGTCTCCGCCGATGCGCGGCGACGATCGGTGGCGGTCCGCGCGCTTCGCTCTCGCCCCGACGCCGCGCCCGGAACCGTCCGCTGCGCGCTGCTGGCCGACGTGCAGGCCGAACGGGAGTGGGTCGCCGATCGTCTGCATCAGCGTTATCAGCGGGCCGTCGGCGACGGGGTTGCGCCGCCGACCGGCGCGGTCCTGGTGCGACGTAACGCCGACGCCGCACCGATGGCCGCTGCGCTGCGTGCCCGTGGCATCCCGGTGGAGGTGGTCGGGCTGGCCGGACTGCTGTCGGTACCCGAGGTCGCCGACGTGGTTGCGATGCTGCGGCTGGTTGCCGACCCGAGCGCCGGTGCGGCGGCAATGCGGGTGCTCACCGGCCCGCGGTGGCGGCTTGCGGCCCGCGACATCGCGGCGTTGTGGCGCCGCGCGGTAGCACTGGACGGCGGGCAGGCGCCACGCAGTGGTGAAACCGCCGAGCGGATCGCCGAGGCGGCCGGGCCGGAAGCCGATACCGCGGGCCTGGCCGACGCGATCGCTGATCCCGGTCCGGCGGGCGACTATTCGGCGGCGGGGTATCAGCGCATCGCCGCGCTCGCAGAGGAATTGAGCGTGCTGCGCGGCCACCTCGGCCATCCGCTTCCCGACCTGGTCGCCGAGGTGCGCCGGCTGCTCGGCGTCGACTGCGAGGTCCGGGCGGCGCTGCCGGCGGCGTCGGGCTGGGCGGGCACCGAGCAACTCGACACCTTCGCCGACGTGGTCAGCCGCTACGCCGAGGCGACGACCGCGGCATCCCTCGGCGGTCTGTTGGCCTACCTGGATGCGGCCACCGTCGTCGAGAACGGCCTGCCGCCGGCTCAGATCGTCGTCGCCCAGAATCGGGTGCAGGTGCTGACCGTGCACGCCGCGAAGGGTTTGGAGTGGCAGGTGGTCGCGGTGCCACACCTGTCAGCCGGGGTGTTCCCGTCGACCGCGCAGCCGCGCACCTGGCTGACCGACGCCGCCGACCTTCCGCCGTTGCTGCGCGGTGATCGTGCATCGGCGGGTGTGCACGGCGTGCCGGTACTGGACACGGCAGATGTGATCGACCGAAAGCAGCTGTCGGACAAGATATTCACGCACCGTCGTCAACTGGAGCAACGTCGCCTCGACGAGGAGCGCAGGCTGCTCTACGTGGCCATCACCCGCGCCGAGGACACCCTGCTGGTGTCCGGCCATCATTGGGGCGCCACTGGGATCAAGCCGCGCGGTCCGTCGGATTTCCTGAGCGAGCTCAAAGACATCATCGACCGGTCGGCGGCTGCCGGCGAGGCATGCGGGGTCATCGAGCAGTGGGCGCCGGCGCCGGCGGACGGCGAACGAAACCCGTTGCGTGACAGCGTTCATGAGGCGATGTGGCCGGTCGACCCGATGGACGGCCGCGGGGCCGACGTACAGCGCGGGGCGGCGCTGGTAGCCGCGGCGATGTCGTCGGACGCGACGACGCCGCCGCTCGACGCCGACATCGAAGGATGGGCGGCCGACGTCGACGCGCTGCTCAGCGAGCGAGCCCGCGCCGCGCGATCGCCGGCGCAAACGCTGCCCAGTCAACTGTCGGTGAGCAGCCTGGTGGACCTGGCCCGCGAGCCAGAGCACGCCGCCCAGCGGCTGATGCGCCGGCTGCCGACACGACCAGACCCGCATGCGTTGCTGGGCAGTGCATTTCACGAGTGGGTCCAGCGGTTCTACGGCGCCGAGCGGCTGTTCGACCTAGGCGACCTGCCCGGCGCGGCGGACACCGACACCGCCCAGCGCGACGCCGAGGAGCTGGCCACGCTGCAGGCCGCCTTCCTCGCGTCACCGTGGGCTGCCCGGACGCCGGTCGACGTCGAGGTGCCGTTCGAGATGGCGATCGACGGCACCGTGGTGCGTGGCCGCATCGACGCGGTGTTCGCCGACCCGGACGGCGGCGCCACCGTGGTCGACTGGAAGACCGGCGAGCCGCCGCACGGCCCGGAAGCCACCCGGCAGGCCGCTATCCAGCTCGGCGTCTACCGCCTAGCCTGGGCCGCGTTGCGTGGATGCCCGGAATCGTTGGTGCGCACAGCGTTTCATTACGTCCGCACCGGAGTCACCGTCGTCCCCGATGTGCTACCGGAACCGGACGAGCTGGCCGCGCTGCTGGCCGCATCGTCGCCGCGCTAGATCCGATTGCGCGGCTCCTCAGCCGCCCGCGCTGCTGGCCGCATCGTCGCCGCGCTAGGCGTTGCGCCGGACCTTGAGCGCCGCGGTGATCATCGGGATCTGCAGCGGCAGCCGGGCCAGTGCAATGATGCGCATCGGCCATGGCTTGTCCCGCCACAGTCGAACCATGTTGACGTTCGCCGGGAATACACCGATGAACAGCGCGACAGCCGCAAGTGCGGCGTTCCGCCGAGTGCGTCGGGCCAGCAGCAGTGCGCCGATGCCGACCTCCGCGACGCCGGACGCGTAGGTGTAGAACCGCGGACTTCCGGGCAACTCGGCGGGGACGATGTCGTCGAACGGTTTCGGCGCCAAAAAATGGACAGTGCCGGTGCCGAGCAGCAGCGCTGCGATTCGGTATGCGGCGCTCTGGCTGGCGTGGCGTTGAGCTACTGGGGTGATGGCGGTCATGGTTACATTGTGTCGTGCGCCGGGCCGAGCCGATGAACTGTGGTCAAAGTTAGCTGGCGGCGAAGGGGTCTCGACGAGACGCTGACCGCGCAGCCGACGTATGCGCTGGTCGGTGTGCTGCGAATTCCCGAGAGTCGTGACCCCACTCGTGCCATCTGGCGGCGCGTCGCCATCGCAGTGCTCGCGATGTTGGTCGCGGCAGCCGTCGTCTACCTCGACCGCGGCGGATACACCGACGTCAGGGGCAAGCCACTGTCGGTGCTGGACTGTGTTTACTTCGCGGTCGTCTCACTGACGACTATCGGCTACGGCGATATCACGCCGGTTACCGAATCCGCGCGGCTGATCAACATTTTGCTGATAACCCCGCTGCGGGTGGCATTCCTGATCGTGTTGGTGGGCACCACGGTGCAGGTGCTCGCCGAACGGCAGCGGAAAACGATCAAAATCGAACGATGGAGGAAGAGAGTGCGCAACCACACCATCGTCGTCGGCTACGGCACCAAGGGCCGCACCGCGATCGGCGCGATGCTCAGCGACGATGTCAAGCCGTCCGACATCGTCGTGGTCGACGTGGACCAAGTCGCGCTCGACCACGCCGACGAAGCCGGTCTGGTCACGGTGCACGGCGACGCCACCAGATCAGACGTGCTGCGGCTGGCTGGCGGCCCGCAGGCCGCATCGATCATTATCGCGACCGGCCGTGACGACACTGCGGTGCTGGCCACGCTGACGGCCCGGGAGATCGCGCCCAAGGCAAAGATCATCGCGTCTGTCCGGGAAGGCGAGAACAGGCACTCCCTGCAGCAATCGGGCGCAGACTCGGTCGTGATTTCCTCGGAGACGGCCGGCCGGCTGCTCGGCGTCGCCACCACAACGCCCACCGTCGTGGCAATGATCGAAGACCTGCTGACGCCGGCCGAGGGATTCGCCATCGCCGAGCGCGATGTTGAGCAGACCGAGGTCGGCGGCTCACCGCGGCATCTGTCCGACATCGTG